>ENA-OYWC01000089-OYWC01000089.1-human-gut-metagenome-genome-assembly--contig:-NODE-89-length-42424-cov-6.274304_pt1 | contig 42424 bp, 40 predicted proteins | sample MGYA00244165_ERZ653387 | MGnify/ENA primary metagenome ERZ653387 (study PRJEB26926, sample SAMN06164974) | human gut metagenome | biome: ENVO:00009003; feature: ENVO:2100002; material: ENVO:00002003...
GCTGCTGCGCCGACCGGGAGAAATCCATCGGCGAAAGGCTTTTATCCAGCATGGGCGCGTAGGTGTGCGCCGCGTGATCCTGCGCCGTCCGGGTAACGGTGCCGCGTTCGATCTGCCCGATGGCCTCATGCAGCGCTTCCGCGCCAAGCTCCGCCAGCCGCGCCGTCAGCGCCACCGCGTCCTCGTCCGGATCGATGGCCGTCTCGCGGCACAGTATCACATCTCCCGCATCCAGCTCCGGCGCCATATACATAATGGATACGCCTGTCACCGTGTCGCCGTTGAGGATCGCCCAGTTGATGGGCGCCGCGCCCCGGTACTTCGGCAGGATGGAGGAGTGTACGTTGATGGCACCGTACTTTGGCGTGTTCAGGATGTCCTCCGGCAGGATACGGCCGTAGGCTGCCACCACGATCAGCTCGGGAGCAAGGGACCGCACCAGCTCCAACGCCGTACCGTCCTTCATTTTCAACGGCTGATATACGTGCAGTCCCTGCGTCAGAGCATATTCCTTCACCGGCGGCGCGATCAATTTCATGCCGCGGTTCTTCGGCTTGTCCGGCTGGGTGAACACGCCGCAGATGTCGTGTCCGTCGGCCACCAGCCGTTTGAGGGACGCCACGGCAAAATCCGGCGTTCCCATAAACAGAATACGCATTACTTGTCCTCTTCTTCCTCGATCTCGTACTCGTCGGCGTGCGCCTCCAGCCACTTCTGCAGCTCCTCGCCCTCCATGAGCCGGTCGGTATGCTCCACGAACAGATGACCATCCAGGTGCTCGATCTCATGGCAGAAGCATCGGGCCGTCAGGCCCTCGTCTTCGACCTCGAACCACTGACCGTCCCGGTCCTGGGCACGGACACGCACCACCTCAGGCCGCGTTACCACGCCGTATTTCCCGGGAACGCTCAAGCAGCCCTCCAGCCCGGTCTGTTCTCCCTCGGTGTAGATGATCTCCGGGTTCACCAGCTCGATCAGCTGATCCTCCTCGTCCAGCACCACGCACACCCGGCGCAGTACGCCCACCTGGGGCGCGGCCAGACCCACGCCGCCGGAGTCGGCCAGCGTATCGGCCAGATCGTCCAGCAGCGTATGCAGCCGGCTGTTAAAATCTGTAACCGGGCGGCACACCTTGCTCAGGCACGTCTCGCCCTCCAACGCGATCTTTCGTAAAGCCATAATCTTACCTCGTATTTCCTGGATCTAATCCATTTTATCGCAGTCCGTATAAATATGCAGTCTTCGGTTTTCGGGCCGCTGCACAAAGGCTCGCATGAACCCCGCCAGCAGCTCCCGCACCGGCGCGGTATTTTTTCCTAATACCAACAAGCGATAGCGGTACACGCCATTGACCTTTACCACCGGCGCCGGTGCAGGCCCGATGACCTGTATCCCCAGCGTGTCGTAGGGCGGCTTCTCCGCCGCATTTCCGATCCCCTGCCGCAGCAGCTCGATGGAGTGACGTACCGGCGTCTCCTCCGGTCCCGTCACCGTAACGGTGAACTGATCCGCAAAGGGCGGGTCCTGCCGCAGGCGGCGCAGCGCGATCTCGGCATCGTAAAACCCTTGATAGTCCTGGGCGGCCGCCGCCTGTATCACATCATTCTCCGGTGTGTAGGTCTGTATCACAGCCCGCCCGGCCTTGTCGCCTCGGCCCGCACGGCCAACCACCTGTGTCAACAGATTGAAAGTCCTCTCCGCCGCCCGGTAGTGATCCACATATAGGGACAGGTCGGCGCTGAGCACACCCACCAGCGTCACATTGGCAAAATCCAGCCCCTTGGCCACCATCTGGGTGCCCAGCAGAATGGGGATCTGCCTCTCCTCAAATTCCTTCAGCAGTGCCTCATGTCCCACGGATACGGTGTCCGCATCCATCCGCAGCACCTCGACTCCCGGGAACAGCTCATGCAGCTCCTCCTCTACCCGCTGGGTACCAAAGCCGATATGCTTCAGTGTGCCGCCGCACTCCGGGCACACCGTCGGCGCAGCGAGTGAATAACCGCAGTAGTGGCACATCAGCCGGTCATTGGCGCTGTGGTATGTCAGGTATACACTGCACCGCGGGCACTCCGGCACATAGCCGCACTGGGGACACAGCAGCTGGCGGCTGCTGCCCCTGCGGTTCAGGAATAGGATGCTCTGCTCCCCCGCAGCGATGTTTTTTGCCAGTTCCTCCTGCAGTGGGCGGCTGATAACGGTGCTGTTTCCGGCACGCAGCTCCTGCCGCAGATCGGCGATTCGGACCTCGGGCAGAGCGCGGCGGTTGTAGCGCTCCGTCAACTCCAGCAGATCGTACTCACCCTGCTGCGCGTGGTAAAACGTCTCCACCGTGGGCGTAGCCGAGCCCAGCAGCAACCGCGCACCCTCGGCAGCGCAGCGGTATTTTGCCACATCCCGCGCATGATAGCAAGGGGCGTTTTCCGATTGATAGGACCCCTCCTGCTCCTCATCCATGATGATGAGGCCCAGATTTTCCAGCGGTGCAAACACCGCCGACCGGGTACCCAGCACGATATGGGCCTCGCCCCGGCGCAGCCGCTTGAACTGATCATAGCGTTCCGTCATCCGCAAACCGCTGTGCAGCAGCGCCACCTCGCGGCCGAAATACGCGGTGAACCGCGCCATCATCTGGGGCGTCAGGGCGATCTCCGGCACCAGGATCATCACGGACCTGCCCATTTTCAGCAGCTCCTGCGCCAGCCGGATATACACCACCGTCTTGCCGCTGCCGGTAACGCCGCGCAGCAGCGTGACGCCGGGCGTCTCCGTCCGCACCTGGGCCAGCAGCGTGTCACAGACGTGCTGCTGTTGGGAATTTAACGTCAAGCTGTCCGCCTTTACAGTATACTGTTTTTCAGATATTCGGTATTCTTCCTGCTCCCGGTATGCCACCGCCCCCAGCTTCTCCAGAGCGTTCAGTGTCTGGCGGGATACGCCGGTGAAATACGTCACATCGTGCAGTGCTGTCTCCCCGTTTTGAGCCAGAAACGTCACTGCCTCGCGCCGCCGCTGGGACTTACCGGCCAGAGCCAACGCCTCTTCAGCAGGAACAGCGAGACGGGCGAACAGTACCACCTTGTCGCGTACCTTGCGGCTCTGCTCCTTTTTGCAGTGCAGTGCACCCGATTTGGCCATGCGGCGCAGCAGCGGCTCAACATCGTCGCCCAGCGCCTGACGCAGCTTATCCGTGGTCAGCGGGCCATCCTGCAAAAGGTGGCATACCGCTGCCTCCTGTCGTGTGGGCACCAGCGGCGGCTGTGCCAGGGACCAAGTCTCCCGGTAATGGTACCATACGGCGGCAGGCAACACGGTACGCAGCGCGTCATAAAATGTGCAGAAGTACCGGCGTGTCATCCACAGCGCCAGCCGCAGCTCCCTTTCCGTGATGACCGGCTCTTCATCCAGCAGGGATCGGACCGCCTTCAGCGGCTTGTCCGGCACCGCCTGATGCAGGGAGAGGATCATCGCCTCTGTGAGCCGGTTGCCGCGGCCGAAGGGCACCAACACCCGGCAGCCCGCCTGTCCGCCGACTTCCTCCGGCAGCAGGTAATCATAGGCCTTGTCGATGGCGTAGGTAGCCGCCTGTACGGCCACCTTGGCGATCACCGCCACCTCAGGCCTCGTCTTCCTCGATAACGGGGTCGCTGACGTACTTGCCCTCGGCCACCTCGCCGATGGCCATCGTCACGGGTTTCTCCGGCAGAGGCTCGCCGGTGACCTCGGCCTCGGCGGCGATCTGACGGGCGCGGCGTGCCACCACGTTCACCATCATGTAGCGATTGGGGATGTACTCGGTCAGCTTGTTCATAGCGGGATAAAGCATAGACATAACGATCAATTCCTTTCGTTTTGTATGGCTGCGCCCAGGCGGGGCGGCCCAAATATGCGGACAGGCCGCGTCGGTTCACACACTTACTTTTCGCTGAGGATGGCGCACATACGCTCAGCTGGTTTACAGTGCTCGGCGCACATAATGGCCCGCAGCTCGTTCACGGCATTCTCTACCGTATCGTTGACCACAAAATAGTCATAGTCGCCGGCCATCTCCAGCTCCACCTGGGCGCGGATCAGACGCTTCTGTATTTTCTCCGGCGTATCGGTCCCCCTGGCGGTCAGGCGGCGCTCCAGTTCATCCCAGCTGGGCGGAGCGATGAAAATACGCACCGTCTCCGGCCGTTTGGCACACACCTGCACGGCGCCCTGCCGCTCGATATCCAATATCACGTCCTTGCCCCGGGCCATGGCGTCGTCCACGTACATCTTGGGCGTGCCATAGAAGTTGCCCACATACTCGGCATACTCCAGAAAGGCATCGGCGGCGATCATATCGCGGAAGGCATCCGCCTGGATGAAGTGATAATCCACGCCGTCCTGCTCACCCTCGCGGGGTGCGCGGGTAGTGGCGGATACGGAGAAATACAGGTCATCACGGCCCTGGAACAGGGCGTGCAGCACGGTGCTTTTACCCACACCGGAGGGCCCGGAGACAATAAAGGTCTTTCCTATCTTATGCAAGGGTCATTCATCCTCCTCTGTCAATTCTTCCACTGACAATCCCAGGCGCGGTGCCAGACGCTCCGCCGCCAGGGCGGACAGCACCACATGGTCGCTGTCCATAATGAGCACCGAGGCCGTCTTGCGGCCGTAGGTAGCGTCGATAAGCATCCCACGGTCACGGGATTCCTGCACCAGACGCTTTACCGGGGCAGAGTCCGGGCTGACCACGGCGATGAGCCGCTGGACGGACACCAGATTGCCGAAGCCGATGTTGATAAACTGCATACCGGCCTCCTTACTCCATATTCTGTACCTGCTCGCGGATCTTCTCTACCTCGGCCTTCATGTTTACCACATCACGTGCCACAGTCAGGTCGTTGCACTTGGAGCCGATGGTGTTGCACTCGCGGTTGACCTCCTGGATCAGGAAATCCAGCTTTCGGCCCACGGGCTCGCCGCTTTGCAGCATGTCCCGCAACTGGGCGATATGGCTTCGCAGGCGCACCGTTTCTTCGTCCACAGCCACCTTATCAGCGAAGATAGCCGCCTCGGTAAGGATACGGCTCTCGTCGATGGTGGTGGACTGCAGTACCTCCTGCATCTTGGCTTCCAGCCGCTGGCGATAGGCCGCTACCGTCTGTGGCGACTGCGCCTCCACCTTGCTCACGGTCTCCTCAATGGTATCCACCCGGGAGGAAACGTCCAACGCCAGCTTTTCACCCTCCACGGTACGCATGGCGTTATAGGCCGCCAGCGCATCATCCAGCACGGCGCAGATATCGGCGGCGATAGCCTCCACATCCTCCTCCGCCTTGGTGACCGTCAGCACATCTGGGAACCTGGCCAGCACCTCCGGCGTCACATCGCCGGACAGCGCAAAGCTGTTCTTCAGGTGCATCAGTGCGTCATAGTACCCCTTCGCCAGCCCTTCGTTCACCTGCACCACCGCCACATCCGCCGCAGAGGTGTCAATGGTGACGAACACATCCACCTTGCCGCGGGAGATCGCCTTCTGTACGCGTGTCTTGATGGCGTCCTCCGCAAAAATATAGGCGCGGGGCAGCTTCACAGTGCAGTCCAGATAGCGGTTGTTGACGGACCGCACCTCCACGGTGATATCTCTGCCGCTTCGCATCTCGCGGGCGCGGCCGTAACCGGTCATACTCTTGACCACGGGATCAACTCCTTCATTTTAGTAGAACAGGGAAACCCTCCCCTGTTGTGTACAAATTCAGCAGAAGCAAACGGGCACACCCAGCGCGTTGCAGCACAGCGTGGCGCCGCACAGGCGCAGACAGTCGCTGTTTCCGCAGGTGCCGGTGGTCACATTACCATACCCGTCAGGGCGATAGGCTGCACCACGTCCCTCCAGAATATCCAGCGCCCGCTGGTACTCCGGGTTGTCCGGCGCCATAGTAACGGCAGTCTGATAATACCGTCGCGCCTCGTCCAGCCAGCCCCGGCGATAACAGATCGCACCCTTGAGGAAATTCCACTCGGCGTCGTGGTTGGTCTGGGCGTTCAGCAGCTCCTCCGCCAGGTTCAGATCGCCGCTGCTGATGGCCATACGCACCCGCTGATAGCGGCTGCTGCCCTGATAGGACCCTTGATATGCCGACTGATACCCGCCGTATCCGGTGCCGTAGGCAGAATACCCGCCGCTGCGCTGGGCCTTCCGCTGGGATTGCACCGCCTCATAGGCCTCATTGATCTCCTTCATGCGCTCCTGCGCCAGATCAGCCAGCGGGTTGTCGTGATAATTGTCCGGGTGATACTTCCGCGCCAGGTCGCGGTAAGCCTTCTTCACCTCTTCGTCTGTGGCGGTGCTGGGCACCCCCAACACTTGATAGGGATCACGCATAGTCCGTGTCCGCCTTTCGTATAGGTTCTTCTCGTCTTTGCCGCTTACGGAACGTACCGTGCAGCACGGCCGCCCCCACGGCATACAGTCCTTCGTACACCGCAGCACGCAGGACCGGTGTGTACTTTGTCTCTGGCAGCAGCTCAAAGGCCGCCGCCATGGCCCGGACAGAACCATCCAGCGTCAGGGCCAGCACTTCACTGTCGGCCGGTGCCAGCGCGCCGTCCTTCGGCGTAAAGCGCAGGGCCAGTGGGTTGTACCCGCCGCTTTTAATATCTGCCCGCAGGTCGTCCGCCGCGTCCACCAGATAGACCCATCGGCCCAGATGGTACAGCAGCTGCGCTGTCACCCGCCGCCGCACCGGATCGCTGACCTCCTCTGCCGCCAGTGCCAGTAGCTTTGCAAAGGCATCCGCCGGCGCATCCAGAGAGGCACATCTCTCCCGTTCCAGCGCCGCCAGCTCCGCCAGATGTGCCTGGGTCCCCGCGTCGAACCGCGGACGGCGTTCCCGCGCCCTCCGGTACGCCGGACGCAACAGCACCGACGCAATGCGGTACTTCAGCCCGCCCCAGAAGCCGTGGTCGGCCACACCGTCCCGCAGCTGCCAGTAGGTCAGTATCACGCTCATGTCCGCCGCCGCGTCCAGCGCCGGATCGCCCGCAACGCAGCAGCGTCTCCGCATCGGATGCACCGCGCAGCGCTTGGCGCACATCTCCCCTGCTCCGTCCGACAGCACCATCGCCAAAAAAGTCAGATCATAGTTCAGGATCATCCGCCCCACCAAGCCGTACCGCGCACCCAGCGCGTGGCACAGCCCGCAGTAGGCGGCGCGGAACGTCTCACGGTCCGCCGGCGTCAGCCGGTCATCCGAAGGCCGCACATAGCCGAACATCTCTCAGAACACCCGTAATATGGTGTAGGTCAGCAGCTCTTTCCGCCGTGCGTAGCGGTCATAGGCCACACTGGGCAGGAATGCCAGCACCGCCGCAGCCACGGCGATCCCGTACCGCCAGCCCTCGAGCAGCCCTTCGCTGAGGAAATACCCCAGCAGGAACCCGATCACAGGCAGCACATACACCAGCGCCACTACGCCCAGCAGCTTTTTCGTACTGCTTTCCACCACGACCTTTTCTCCCGGCTGGGCGTTAGGATCGTTCTTGGCACGGGCCTTGATAGCCGCGCCGGTCATGCCGCAGCCGGCACATTCCTCGCAGTCGTGGCCGCAGGCGGTCTTCCGCGGTACGGATATCTCCGCATACCCGCCGGGCAATAGCTTTTCAACCGTTGCGATCTGTGTCATTATCTCACCTCTCGGGAATACTCATGTCTCCGGCACCTCGGGGACCGTCTGGTCCTCTCCGCCGGCAGGTACCGCCGGCTCCGTCTGCGGCGGCGTGTCGGTAATGGTTAGCGTCAGCTCATAGGTGCCGCGCACCGTCACATCGCTGAACCCGCTGACCGTCACGGTCACCGGCACGGTGAAGCTCCCCTGTCCGGTCACGGTGCTCATGTCCGCCGTGGCCCGCAGGTTCTCGGCGGTAATGGCCTCGATCTCCTCGCTAAGCCCCCACAGCCGCACCGTCAATCCGCCCTCCGGCACGACGGCATACAGCCCCGCCGGCAGATCGGTGAAGGACAGATCCGTCACCGTCAGCGTCGTCTCGCTGATACCGTCCAGGGTGATGTCCGCCGTGGCCACCTCGTTGCCGTTGACCAGCCAGGTGCCGTCCGGCGGCGTGACCACATAGCTATTCTGCTGGTGCAGCTCCAGATCGTCCACATGCAGCGTGGCAAGCACGAGCTTATCAATAGACGCCAGCACGTCGGCCTCTCCGTTCAGCCGCACCGTCTTGGGCGCGATATCACAGACGATGCTGTCTGCCGCCGCGCCGGGCACGCCCTCGAACTCTATGGCCAGGGCCACCTCCTTGGTGGTCAGCACCGGCACCTTGGCCTGTATCAGGCTGGCGCTAGTGCGTATGTTGCTGTTCTCCACCAGATTGCCGTCGTAGTCGTACAGCTGTACGTCCACCGTCTGCACCACCGATCGGGTCGCGCCGCTGATATCCACCGTCAGCTTGGCGCAGCTGACATTCAGCAGATCGTCCCGTTGGGCGCGCAGCGTCAGCACCTCGGGATCCAGCACTACATCGCCGGTAAAATATCCCTCAGCCACCTCGCCGATGACCTGACACTCCACCGGCACTTCCTTCGTATACAACTCGCCCACCGTCACCGTGATCTGGCTCAGGCTGGCCTTCTCCACGCTGACATTCGTGCGTACCACTCCATCAGGGAAGCTGACGGTCCAATCCAACTGGTGTACGCCCACGGAATCGATGCTGGATGTACTGGCAATGACCCGCACATTATCCCGGCTCATCTTCACCAGTTCCCGCTTAGGACCGCGTATCGTCAAATCAATGGTGGTGTCATAGCCGGACAGCAGCATCAGATTTTTGTCTGCCAACGTGGTGTTCTCGCCGGAGAATTCCACCGGGACATCCCGGATGGTCTTCGTCCTCTCCGGCGCCTTCTCCACATCCACATATACCCACAGCGCCAGGGCCACCAGGATGGAGATGATGACCTGCACGGTCTTGCTGCGGTTAAAGCGGGGCGTGCGCGCCTCGCTGTTGGCCGTCCCGTTGTTTGTATCAGAGATCCGTTCCGACATGGTCATCCGCCCCCTTTCTGTTCAGTCCCAGCAGCTCCGCCAGATTGCGTCGGGGCTTGTCCTCCGTTTCCTCCTCCGGCGGCATCAGCTCATTACGCAGCAGCTTGCCCAGCGTCTCCGGCTTCAGGTGCCGCTTGAGCATACCGCCGATAGCCACGGAGATGGAGCCTGTTTCCTCCGAAACGATGACCACCACCGCGTCGGAGTTCTCACTCATGCCGATACCGGCCCGGTGCCGCATACCCAAGTCGCGGCTCAGGTTCACGTTTTTGCTCAAAGGCAGCATGCAGCCCGCGCCCAAAATCCGTCCGCGGCGGATGATGACCGCGCCGTCGTGCATGGGCGCCTTGACGAAAAAGATGTTTTTCAGCAGCTCGGAGGACACGGCGGCGTCCAGCGTCGTACCGCTTCGCACCATGTCATCCAGATGGATGTCGCGCTCAAAGACGATCAGCACGCCGGTCTTGCTCAGGGACATCTCCTTGCAGGCCATCACGGTCTGATCGATGGCCGCCTCCAGCTCCGACTGCTGCTTGGGATCGTTGAAGGCCCGCAGCAGTTTGATGTTCCGGCTGCCCACCTTCTCCAGTATCTGGCGGATCTCCGGCTGGAACAGGACGATAATGGACAGGATCCCCACCTGCACCAGGTTCCGCATAAGGTACGATATGGCGTTGAGCTGCAATATATCAACCAGCCAAAGCACCAGCAGAAACGCCACCACGCCCTTGAGGATATTCTCGGCGCGGGTACTTTTGACCATACGGAGCAGGTTGTATACCAGAAACGCGATAATGGCGATGTCCAGTATATCCGATATCCGTATCAGCAATAAGTAATTCCCAATATTTTCTAATAACGAAAGTACCTTATCCACGTTACCACCCTTCCTGTTACGGGCATAAAAATAGATACTAACATTATATAAAAAATATTGGGAAAATGCAACAAAAAATTATGTGAACAGTTTTGCAGTTTAACGAACGATTTGCCGCAAAATACGGACAAAGTGCTCTACCTGTGCGGTGGTGCTAAAGGCCGAAAAGCTGCACCGCACAGTGCCCGTCTCCAGCGTTCCCGCCGTGCGGTGCGCCAGAGGCGCACAGTGGAGTCCCGCCCGCACCGCCGCGCCCTGCGCCGCAAGAGCTTCGCCCAGCGCCTCGCAGTCCCAACCGTCCAGGCGAAAGCTCAGCACACCTGTCTGTGCCCCATCCTCCGGGGTATAGAACACCTCCGCACCGGGAATATCCCGCAGCAGTGCCGCCATATGTCGCGTCAGGTGTCTCTCGTGCCCTGCAATACGTCCCACGCCCTGCTGCTCCACAAACCGCAGCCCTTCCAACAGCCCTGCGATCCCCGGCATATTGTGCGTCCCGGCCTCCAGCCGGTCCGGCAGGTCCTCCGGCATCTCCTGCAGGATCGACTGCGACCCCGTGCCGCCCCGCAGCAGCGGCTCCGGCTCCGCGCCGCACAGCAGCAGCCCCGTGCCCTGCGGCCCGTACAGTCCTTTATGCCCCGGCATGGCGATAAACGCCGCGCCCAGCGCATCCATGTCTACCGGCAGCATCCCCGCGGACTGCGACGCATCCAGCACGAATGGCACACCCTTCTCCCGACACAGCGCCGCGATGCGCTCTACCGGCAGTCGGAAGCCAAACACGTTGGACACGTGTGTGCAGATCACCGCGTCCGCCGGACACGCCAGCGCAGCGGCGAACTGCCGTACCATCTCCTCCCCGTCAAACAAAGGCCCATCCGCTACCGTGATCTCCACACCCGGTATGGCGTGCAGCGGCCGGGTAACAGCGTTGTGCTCATATCCCGAAATGATCACACGTCCGCCGGGCTTCACCAGCGTATGCACGGCGATGTTCAGCCCATGTGTGGCGCAGGAGGTGAACACCACACGCGCCGGATCAGCCACGCCGAACAGCCTTGCCGCCAGTGTGCGGCATTGCAGGTCTGTTTCCTCCGCCGCCCGCGTGGCCGGATAACTCCCCCGCCCCGGCGAGGATAGCTGCCCCACCGCACGGTACATAGCCCGTGCCACCGTCTCCGGCTTTTGCAGCGTCGTGGCCCCCGCATCAAAATAGATCATAACTCTACCTCACTATACTCGTCATCCTGACGAACAAATACCTGCGCGGGTGCAAAGCCCGCCTCCCGCAGCAGCCGCAGGGCCGCCGCCGTGCGGGTCTGTCCCCGCAGCCGCAGCACATAGCCGCACCCCTTGCCGGTCAGGCCCATGGGCACGCGGCCCACCACGGCACGCACACCCCGGCGCTCCAGCAGCTGCGCCATACGCTGCGCCTGGGTCACGGACCGGGCGGTGATGAGATATTCCTCCATGCTGGCACCTCCTTTGTACTCATGCCATCGTATGATACCCCAGCGCAAAACGTGAAAGACCCCGGAGGTCCCTGCCTCCGGGGTCGCTGTCTTTATATTTCCACCTTTGGTCCCGGACGGTATGCCTCCGCCGTTACCGTCAGTGCGATGCCGCCTGCTGACAGCTCCGTTAGCCGTTCCCGCAGCGCCGCAGTGTTCTCTGCCGGCAGCGAAACCGTCAGCCGAATGTCCGCGCCGTAATCGGCGCTGTCCACCGTGCCACCCAGGGCCGTTACCTCACCACGCACACGCTCGAACAGCGCGTAGGGGCACGGAATGTCCGCCATGGCCCACAGGCCCATCTCCGACACGCCTGCCGCCACCAGCGCATCGCGGGCGCTTTTGGAATACGCCCGCGTCAACCCGCCGGCCCCCAGCAAGATCCCGCCGAAGTACCGCGTGACCACGCACACCACGTTGGTGACGTTTTCCCGCTGAAACACGTTCAGCATAGGCTGTCCCGCCGTGCCCTGAGGCTCGCCATCGTCACCGTAGCGCATCGTATCGCCGCCAATGAGATAACACCAGCAGTTGTGCCGCGCATCATAGTATTTTTTCTTCATCTGCGCGATAAATTCCCGCGCCTGCTCCTCCGTCTCCACCGGCAGCAGATGGCCGATAAAACGGGATCGTTTTTCGGTGAACTCCGTCTCTGACGGGCCAAAGGGTACGCGGAAATCGCTCATTCCCACTCCTCCTTCGGCTCCGTCCAACCTTCGATATAGTCCTTCAGCTGGCCGATGATTCGGGGCGTACACACCGCCACCACGTCCACCGTCTCGCCGTACTCCACGGACTCCACCTTGGCCTCCCGGTACAGGCTGTCCAGCGCTCCGGCCTTGTCATAGGGCAGGTGCAGCGTCACCCGTTTCGTACCCTTGTCCAACTTTTTGTCAATGGCGGAGAGCAGTCTGCCCAACCCCTCGCCAGTCTTTGCGGACACGGATACTGCGTCCCCCTCTTTGTCCCGCTGGAAGGCAAACGCCAAATCGGACTTATTGTACACCCGAATGCAAGGGATATTCTCCGCCCCCAACTCCCGGATCAGATCATCCACGATCCGCGCCTGTTCCTGCCACTCCGGATTGCTGGCATCGATGACGTGCAGCAGCAGATCGGCGTACTCCAATTCCTCCAGCGTGGCCTTGAAGGCCTCGACCAGCTGATGGGGCAGCTTGCGGATAAATCCCACCGTGTCGGAGATGACTACATCCAGCGTATCGCTGACGGTCAGCAGCCGCGTGGTGGTGTCCAGCGTGTCGAAAAGTCGGTTGTTGGCCGGTATGTCCGCGCCGGTGATGGCGTTGAGCAGTGTGGACTTGCCCGCGTTGGTATAGCCCACGATGGCCACCACGGGTATCTCGTTCTTCCGCCGCCGCTGACGTTGGGTGGCGCGGACGCGCCGCACCTCCTCCAGTTCCTCCTTCAGCTTGTCGATCTTCCGCCGGATGTGCCGCCGGTCCGTCTCCAGCTGCGTCTCACCAGGGCCCTTCGTGCCGATGGGCGAGCCGCCGGTGCCGCCCTGCCGTTCCAGATGAGACCACATACCGATCAGCCGGGGCAGCAGATACTGATACTGCGCCAGCTCTACCTGTAGGCAGCCCTCCTTCGTCCGGGCTCGCTGGGCGAAGATATCCAAGATCAGGCCGCTGCGGTCCAGCACCTGCACACCGCACAGCTCCGTGAGCACCCGCACCTGCGACGGGGACAGATCGTTGTCGAAGATCACCATGGTGGCCTCACTGTTCTCCACCATGCGCTTGACCTCCTCCACTTTTCCCTCGCCGATGAAGCTATGGGGGTCTGGTTTCTCCCGGCTCTGCAGGATCATACCCACGGACTCACCGCCCGCCGTCTCCACTAAGGCCGCCAACTCCGCCAGACTCTCCTCGTCGGCGCTGTCCGCACCAAGTACCGGGGACCGCAGCCCCACCAGCACCGCGTAGTCCCGCGCACCGTTTTTGTTTTCTTCAATGGTTTTTCGTTCCATAGTCGTCCTCGTTATGATGATTTTCCACGATTATACCCCATCCCGGCGCAAAAGTAAAATAAAAAACAAGACCCGCACCATTGGTACGGGTCTTGCAAAGTGGTGTATCCTTACTTGTCCAGGCCGAAACGCTTGTTGAACTTGGCAACGCGTCCGCCGGTATCCACCAGCTTCTGCTTGCCGGTGAAGAAGGGGTGACACTTAGAGCAGACTTCCACGCGAATATCCTTCTTCGTAGAACCTGTCTCAATCACATTACCGCAGGCGCATTTGATAGTAGTCTGCTGATAATTGGGATGGATTCCTTCCTTCATTGCTCTTGTTCACCCCTTTCTGGTTCACTCGTCGCCGCGGCATCGCCGCAAACGCAACTGTGATAATAGCACACTCTTCCCGCAAATGCAAGCATTTTTCGCTATTTTCACAAAGAAATTTCTTCTCCGCAGGCGAAGAAATACAGAATGCGCTCCGTCACCGGCTTTTCCAGTATCCGCGACAGCGCTCCGGCGTAAGCGTCCAGCTGCGGCCGATAGGCCTCCGCCCGCTGGGACGCCTCTGCCGCTGTCACCCGATCAGTCTTGAAATCCACCACCGTCAAACCCGCCGTCGTCTCAAACACGCAGTCTGCCACGCCCTGCAGGAGTATCTCCTCCCCTGCTGCCGCGACGTCATAAATACCCGCATCGGTGAGCAACGCGAAGCGGTACTCCCGCCACACCTGCGGCGCAGTCCGTATCCTCTCTGCCAGCGACGACGCCAAAAACCGCGCCAGCGCCGGGATATCCAGTGCCGCCGCCTGCTCCGGCGTCAGCAGCCGTCGGGCCGTCAGTCTTTCCGCAAAAGCCGTCACTGCCTCTGGTACCGCAGGGGTATCCAGCGGCAGAAACTGCATCGCCAGGTGCATGGCTGTACCGCGCTCTGCCCCGGTCAGTCCGCGCTTTTCCTGCAAAAACCGCGGCTTCTCCGGTGCGGCGGTCCGCCGCGCCGGCAGTGTCCCCTCGGCGATCTCCTGATCGATGGCCCGCCCCTTCAGCTGGGTAGCCGTCACCTTGGAGGGCGTCACTGTCGCCGCTCTGTGACTGTACCGGAACGCCAGCGCCGCCTCGTCCGGCTGCGGATCCGGTGCCTGCGATCCCGGCTCCTCCGCCGGCATCGCCGCACCGCCGTCCTCCTCACCGCTGATGCGGTGCAGCCGCAGCGCCAAGCCCTCCGGCCCGTCGTACAGTACCGCGGGACGTACCCCGGTGTAATCGTGGAACACCCCTGCCTGATATGTGCTCAGCAGCGCCAGCAGCAGCCAATCGCCCGGGCAGTTTACCGCGGCCACCGCCTCCGGCGGCGCCGGCAGCTCCGCCAATGCACACAGCTCCTTCAGGTGCTTCTCCGGGTTTTTCCGCGAGCATACCATGATGAGCTTCTCCTGTGCACGGGTCATGGCTACATACAGTATCCGCAGTTCTTCCGCCTTGGCTTCCCGTTCCAGCGTCAGCGCCAGCGCCGTTTTGGAGACGGTGTCGTACCGCAGCCGGCGTTCCACCTCCACGCGCTCCGCACCAACGCCCAGCTGGGGATGGACCAGCACCGGCCGATCCAGGTCCTGCCGGTTGAAGCTCCTGTTCAAGTCAGCCAGGAACACCACCGGAAACTCCAGGCCTTTGGACTTATGCACGCTCATCAAGCGCACACCGCCCGCTGCACCTGCAGCGGTAATGGCCGGCGCATCGCCGCTTTCCAGCAGCTGCCGTACCTGCCGTACACAGTCGAACAGACTCGTTTTGCCGCCCTGCACAAGCCGCCGTATATAGTCATACAGTGCCCTCAGACGCGCCTGGCGGGCTGTACCGTCCTCCATGGCACCGAAGATCGCCTGCACCCGGCAGCGGTCATAGATATACCACAGCAGCTTATCGGCGGACAGTTCCCGCGCCACCTGCCGCAGCTCATGCAGCAGCGACAGGAACGCCTGCGCGTCCTCACCCTCATCCTGCCGCAGCGCCTCGTAATAATCCCCCTCACGCTGTACGGCCCGTATCTCCGCCAGCCGGTCGGCGCTCATGCCTACCAGTGGCGAACGCAGCACCGCGATCAGCGGCACATCCTGCCGCGGGTTATCCACCACCTCCAGCAGTGACAATACCACTGCGACCTCCATCGCCGAGAAGAAATCCTCACTTTCCCCGCCGTCGCAGGGGATCCCCTCCCGTGCCAAGGCGGCGGCGAATACCGTCTGCCGGGCGCTGGGTGAGCGCATCAGTATCACGATATCCTCCGGTGCTGCCGGACGCATGGTGCCGTCCTCACCCCGGACAGTGAACCCTTCGTCCAGCATACGGCGAATACGCTTTGCCACGAACCGCGCCTCGGCCTCCGCCCGGTCGAACCGCTGCTCCGGTGTGTCCTCCACAGCCAGATAGTGGAACTCCGTCTCCCGCGGCACCTCCGGATAGTATTCCGCCCCAAAGTGAAGATGCTGCTCCTCTGTATAATCCAGCTCGCCCATTTCCCGGGACATCAGCGCCGCAAACACAAAGTTCGCAGCCGCCAGCACCTCCCGGCGTGACCGGAAGTTCCGGCTCAGTACCCGCCGCCGCGGCGCACCCGGCGCAGCGTGGTCCGCATCGGCATAGGTCCTGTATTTTTCCAGGAATATCCCCGGTTCCGCCAGCCGGAACCGGTAGATGCTCTGCTTCACATCGCCCACGGCAAAGATATTCTCTCCCTGCCGCGATACCGCCCGGAAGATACAGTTCTGCACTTCGTTAGTGTCCTGATACTCGTCCACCATGATCTCCCGGTACCGCCGGGACACCTGCTCGCCAAGCTCCGTGGGCGTTCCGTCCTGGCGGCACAGCATCTGCACGGCGTAGTGTTCCTGGTCAGAGAAATCCATAGCGTTCCGCCGCACCTTCTCTGCCCGGAACCGCTTGTCGAAGTCCCCTGTCAGTGCCAGTAGCGCCCGCATAGCGGGCGCGATAGCCCGCAGGTCGCCCAGCAACTCCGTCTCCGCCGTCTGATACGGCGCGGACAGCTTCTTCAATGCGTCACGGCACTTTTCCAGCACCGCCCGCGCCGCGTCCTTCGCCCCGGCGCACTCGTCCCCCTTCACCACGCCCATCCGCCGGAAGGCCGGCTGCACACGGCCCATGGCATCCCAGCCTTCCCGGGCCGCGGCCGCGTATTCCCGCAGCTGCGCCGCCGTTTCCAAAAACCGATCTCCATAGGCGTTATACACGCTCTCGCAGTCTTCCATATCCTTCACGGCGCGTTCCAGCCGCCCCGCCCAGTAACTGGCGCGGCGCACCGTGTCCTCCATGATCGTCCGGCCGTACACGCTGTCGCCCAGCCGTTCCGGCAGGTTCGCCCAGCTCTCCGCAGCCTTCTCCAACCACTTGTCCGGGTAGGGATGGCTCTGCAATTTTCCGTGCAGCTCCGGCACCAGCGCCGCCAAGCCCCGGTCATCCCGGCCGAAGCCCAGCGTCTCCGCCAACGCCCGGCAGCCTTCGTCCCCCTGCTCGATCCGCTGATAGAACGCCTCCAGTGCATCCTCCAGTGCCCGCTGCTTCAGCACGCCGGCCTCCGTCTCATCCAGGATACGGAAGTCCGGCGTCAGACTCCGCCCATCCACCGGCTCCAGCAGATGGATATGCTCCCGCAGCAGCCCTGCACAGAAGCCGTCCACCGTCTTGATGTCCGCCTGATACACCCGGAACATCTGCTGCCGCAGGTGACTGTTCTCCGGGTCCTGTGCCACCCGCTTCGCCAGCTCTGCGGCCAGCTTTGTCCGCAGTTCGGCGGCAGCGGCGCGGGTAAATGTGATAATAAGGAAATCGTCTATGTGGCAGTGTTCCTCCGTCAGATAAGCGAACACACGCTCTACCAGCACCTTCGTCTTGCCGGATCCGGCGGCGGCGGACACCAGCAGGCTGCCGCCCCGGTCCTCCACTGCCCCACGCTGCTGTGCCGTCAGTTGGATATCAGCCACGGCGCGTCACCTCCTCGTCCACCAGCTGCCAGAATTCTTCCGGCGTGGTCTTTTGCAGATAATGGGGCTTGTCCCGTTTCTCGTCAAACCAGCAGGCCGACGCGAAGGGACACCAGTCGCAGGCACTTTCCTGAGGCCCCCTGCGGCATGGATCTGCGTCAATATTGCCATCGCCCAGCTCCTGGGCTACCTTCCGCAGCAGCTCGTCCACATACCGACCCATTTTGCCCATCTGAGCTGCATCCGCCAACACACTGGCCGCCAAACCGCTGACCGAACCGTCCTTTTTCACTGCAATAGGCAAATAGCAGGGTGACTCCAGCGCACTGTGCTCCATGGCTGTCAGCACCTCTGGGTCGGACAGCACCATGCCCGTCCGACGCAACTCGCCCCGCAGCAGCGCGGCCAGCTTGTCCGGCGCGATGGCCCGATCCGCCTTTTTAACGACGTCCCTCGCCGGCAGGTACAGCACTCCCGCCGGCTCCACCGCCGCCCCAAAATAGTCCCCGCCGTACCGCTGCAGTGCGAAAAGATACAGCAGCATCTGAATACCCAGGCCGTAGCGCACATCCGCCAGATCAAAAGACTTTTTCCCGGTTTTGTAGTCCACTACTCGCAGATATAGCTTCCCGTTCTTCAGCCAGCCGTCCACCCGATCCACCTTACCGGTGACGGACAGCGTGGTATCTCCCGCCGTCACCGTGACGGCAGGCAGCTGTCCGTTTTTGCCGCCGAAGCCCAATTCAAAGGCCACAGGCCGGAAATCCGAATGCTCCAGCTCATCCAGCACGTTCTCAACAATGACCAACGCCGTCTCCCGCAGCCGGGAAAACAGATACCGGAACCGTGCGCTCTTCTCACCGTAGCCGTCGATGACCGTCCGGACATACTCATCCGTATACCGCCGCACCAACGCCGCCAGCGCCGGTCTTTCCGGCCGCTTCCCCTGCTGCTCCACCTCCCGCAGGACATTCTCCAGCAGATAGTGGATAAACGTCCCCACCTCCGGCGCCTGGAAATCCGCCTTTGTCCGTTCCCTGGCCCGCAGGCCGTACTCCATGAAATAGCCAAAGTGACAGCTCTTCACCTGGTCCAGCCGCGAGGCGGACATGGCCAGCGTACTGCCGTACAGGCTGCGTACCGCCCCGGGTGACAGCCTTCCCCGGCCCATAGCCCGGGCCGCTGCCATCTTCTCCAGCGTACCGCCCTGTCCATGCATCTCAAAATAACGCCACAGCGCACCGCCGGGCCGCTGTCCCGCCAGTGCCAGCGCTGCCGCAGGCAGTCCGCGGCGGTACGCGCCGTCTTCCCGTTGTACTTCCACTTGAGGGAACAGCTTGCGGATACGCTCTACCACAAAGGACGGCAGCAGTTTCGCCCCCGACTCATCGCCGGCGCACCAGGACACGGTCAGTGTCTCCGTTGGCTGGGCCAAGGCGGCATAGATATTCTGCAGCTCATTGCTCAGCGGGTCGAACGTGGCGTCGGACAGCAGTATCCCCTGCTGCTGCAAAAGCTCACGCTCCTGTTCGTCCAATATACCGCCGCCCTTCTCCACCGTGGGCAGCACATGGTCATTGGCGCCCAGCAGGAAAAGATGCCGCACTGTATGGCGGTCATTGCGCGTCAAGGGGCTTACCTTTACCTGGTCCAGCGCAGCGGGTATGGTGGCCACGGCATACTGGCTCAGCGTCAGCCGCAGCAACCGCGCAAACTCATCGCCGTCCACCTCCGTGTCACCCAAAAGCGCCACGAACTGATCCAGCACATCACAGAATATCCGCCACAGCTGGGCATACTCCTCTGCCTCCTGCATCTGCCCCTGCTCCAGCAATTCTTTCTCCCGCTGTTCCAACACGGCCGGTGTACCGGCGTCCTCCGCAAATTTGTAAAGCGTTTCAGCTTTACCGCTTACCGTTTTATTGGATTTTATCCCATCACTCAGGGTAAGAAACAGCCTTCTGACTTTCCTTCTGACCGCGTTTATCTCGGCCAGCTGTTCCCGGCGATAATCAGTTATCTCTCCGCTGTATCCATCCGGGTCTGCCGTCCAGTCGGCGTCCCGCAGCCACATATTGCCCCGAATTTCCCAACGGATCACGTAGTTTTCCAGAAGATCGCATTCCGCCGCTGTCAGGTCTGTCATGCCGGTCTTCAGGCACCGGAACACGTCCTCATACTCAAAGCCGCCTGTCACTGCGTCGACGGCGGACAGCAGCAGCGTCAGGACCGGCTGCTCCAAAATGTCGCTCCGGCGGCTGATATAGGCAGGAACATCGTCCCGGCGGAACACGGCCTCCAGCAACGGGCCATATACCTCCATATTCCGCGCCGCCACGGCCATCTCACGCCAGCGAACGCCCTTTTGTGCCAGCGCTCGCAGCTGCGCGGACACATATTCCACCTCAGAATAGGCGGTATTGGACTGGTACAAGGTGATGGACGGCGTGCTGCCCGTCCACGCTTTTTCCGCGCCGAGGAAGTATCGCTCCAGGTGCGAAAACGCTGTGTCGCTGTTCCTGACAAGGTTTTCTACTTCACAACTACAACCGGCGTCCTTCGCCAGTCTGCGCAGGCGTTCCCGCTGCTGTATGCCGTTGCGGAAGAGCTGCGGGTCACTGTCATCGCCCAGCAGAGTCACTGTAACAGAGTTGGCCTGCTTCAGCGCGGCGGCAATGATATCCTCCTCCGTTCGGTTGAAATAGGAAAACCCATCAATGTAGATATCTTTTCCGCATAAATAGTCCGAATTCGGCAGTTTATCGCAGAGTTTCTGCACTTTTGACCGGGCATCAAAGTCACCGCCTTGGAGTCGCGCGTCATAAGCGCCGAACAGCAGCGCCGTAGAGCGCAGCTTATCTCCGGCGGCGCCCGGAATATCCTGAACCTGTTGCAGCAGAAGGGATGGCGCGATTTTATAGGCGTACAGCTCATCAGCCAGGGCCACCAGCTCCCGCAGAAAGGCCGGGCGCTGTGACGGCTTGGAAAACACCGTCAAATATGATGAAACTTCCTGCAAGGCGCGGCGCATTATCAGTATTTTACCACCATTATCTAACGTTATATCGGATATGCCTCCGGTTTGTGACAGTACGCGGGTGGCAAGGCTCTGGAAGCTCAGCACCTCCCCGTCACGGCTGGCGGTATCCCCCAGCGCGCGGCAGAGATCCAGCTCCGCCTCGTGGGTGGCGTGCTCCGGTACCAGCAAAATCTGCGGGCGCTCAAACCGTTGTGCCGCAATGGTTTCGAGCACCAGCTTACTTTTTCCCGCACCGGCGCGGCCGGTGATGATACGCAGCTTCACCGCGTCACCTCCCCTGTTTTCTCCCCCATAGTATACCGCAAACCGTCCCTTATGGGAAGTAAAAGTCGAAAAAAGGACGCGGGATCTTCCCGCGCCCTTTGACGGTGCATGTCACTTTCGTTTACTTTAGGCTGCTCTTGTTGACCTGCTTCTATGCTCTTTTATATACCCTTTTGTTATATGCGTTACACCATAGCGCAGCGTTTGTTAAAGGGTCATGGTACGGCGCAGCTCGTCCCGGTTTTCCACGGTGACGGTCACCAGACGCACCCGGGGATGACCGGCCACCGCCCGGAGAAATTCCGTGTCCGCCTTTTGCAGGACGCCCAGAACGGGAAGGTCACCGTCCAGGGCCGCGAGCACCGCTTCGCAGAATTTTTTGGCACCGGACTCCGCCGGGCCCAGCTCGTCCATCAGCAGGATGTCGCCGCTGCGGTCCCGCAGGGCCGCCGTGCCCAGCGTGTCGAACCTATCGCAGGAATAAGCGCCGCAGTAGAACAGCAAATTCTCCGCCGAGGGCGTTCCGCCTGCCGCGGGCAGCAGATGCACAGAGGGCCGGTCCAACACGCCTGTTACCCGCACCGTGCGGAAGCCGCAGGGTGTATGCCCGGCCAGCAGGCAGCGCGCCAGCGTGGACTTGCCCACGCCCTTGTCACCGGTGAGGAACAGATGGTCAGTGCATGGGGCAGCCATGGTGTACCTCCCCTGCCGTTTCGCGCCGTGCGGCACGGACGCAGATCATCTCACCGGCGATGGACACGGCGATCTCCTCCGGCGTCACGGCCTTGATGGGTGTGCCCACCGGCGTGTGGACAAAGGCGATCTTCTCCTCGGGAATGCCCGCCTCCCGCAGGCGCTGGTTCACAAAGGCCGTTTTCTTCCGGGAGCCGATGACGCCCACATAGGCCGTCTCGCCCCGCAGCACCTGCACCTCCGCCTGAAAGTCGTGCTCATGGCCGTTGGTCATGATGACCACATAGTCCTCCGGCGTCAGCGTCAGGTAGTCGCTGATGCGGTCAAAGTCGCCGCAGATGGTCCGGTCCGCCTGGGGAAAATGCTCCGCCGTGGCAAAGCCCGGCCGATCATCCACCACCACGGGACGGAAGCCAATCGTCCGCAGCAGAGGCGTCAGCGCACGAGCGATATGTCCCGCGCCGAAAATGACCGCGCGCTCCCCCACCGGCAGCGGCAGGGAGAACACGCCCTCGCCTATCTCCGCCGTCTCGGCGATATGGGGTGCGGCGCCGTCCAGCGGCAGCACCAGCCAGCCGGGCACACGGTCACGCACACAGCGCAGCACCTCCGCCGCCAGCGCGTCCCAGACGCGATCCGACAACCGGGCGGGAGTGAACAGCACCGTCACATCGCCGCCGCAGGCCATGCCCAGCTCACCGTCACGGGAGAGCTTGAAGTCATACAGGGCGTCCACGTGCTGACCGGCCAGCAGCGCCCGGGCCAGCTGAATGGACCGCAGCTCCACCGCGCCGCCGCCGATGGTGCCGGAGAGCAGACCCTCCGCCCCCACCAGCATCTGGCTGCCCGCGCCGCGGGGGGCGGAGCCGTCATCCCACACGATGGTGGCCAGCACGGTGTCCTTCTTCTTTTCCCGCTGGTAGAGCAGGGTCTGGAAGATGTTGTTCATACGCTTCTCCTTTCAAGGGCCATAGGGAGCGGCGGTGCCGCTCCCTGTTCGTTTATTCAGCCGGCGGCCTCCACAGCGGGGAGAGAATTTGCCACCAGCGCGTTGTACTGGTCGATGGTCAGGTCGCAGTGATAGAACAGTTGGAAATAGGTCTGGGTGACCTCATACATATCGTAATCGGCAGCCTCGGGGTACAGGACCTTGGCCATCCACTGCATACCCAGGATGCGCTGGACGCTTGGCGGGAAGCCCATCCAGTTGTAGGGGCCGAAGGGCACCTCGTAATACTTGCCGTCCTTGATGGCAGGTATGGTCTGCCAGTTCTCGTTATCGGCCACGGTGCTGTAAATGCTGCCGGGGGCGAAGAACACGATAGAGGGGTCCCAGTTCAGGATCTGCTCCATGTCCACCTCGTTGCCGGTACCCTTAGAGGAGGGCTCGTCCACCACAGCCAGATTATTGCACAGCATATCGACGACCTCGGCGTGATAGGAGTCCCTGGCGATGACGTTCAGGCCCTCTTCACCGGTGATATACAGGACATCGGCCTTCTCCACGCCGTCCACGATGGCCTTGACGGTGTCATAGCCATTGCGGCAGTAGTCGGCCAGGGCCTGACCCTCGTTGGGCATAGCCAGCAGGTCGCTGAGCATGGCATAGGTATCGTCCATGGAGGCCAGGTAGGCGTCAATGTGGACAAAGGGGATTCCGGTCTGTTCCTGCAGGCCGTCCAGGTCCTCCGCCATGGTGCTCTTGGGCTCGCCCACATCGATGACCACGTCGGGATCGGCCGCCAGCAGCGTCTCCAGGTTCAGTTCGCCCTTGCCGCCGTACAGCTGGCCCAGCAGGGGCAGGTCCAGATACTTCTGGTCAAAGTAATTCTCGGCGGTCTTGTCCCAGGCATTGGCCACACCCACCATCTTGTCCGGGGCGATGGCAAAGACCACCATCTGGGCCAGAGGGCCGGAGACGGCGACCTTCTGGATATCGGTGGGGACGGTGACCTCGCGGCCGCAGGAGTCGGTGAACACGCGGGTGGTGTCCTCCGTCCGGGTGCTGTCGTCGGTCTTGTCGTCCTGGGCCTTCCGGCCGCAGGCAAACAGGGTCAGGCTCATCACCAGCGCCAGGACCAGCGCCAGCAATCGTTTTGTCTTGTTCATATGTGTTCTCCTTCTTCTGTTGAAAATGCAATCATTCCAAAGCGGCGGACGCCGGGCAGCTGCCACGGGAAGTCCGGATCGCCGGTGGAAATAAGTTTGGCGCGGAGATCGTCCTCCGCAGGCGCTCCCCCGCCGTAGATGGTCAGGAATGTCCGGGCATCCTCCAGGGTGCGGAAGGGCTGGGGAAAGTCCAGCGCCGCACGCTGCGCCGTATAGGGGATACCGTGGGCGTCCAGCACACCGCAGGCGGCATCGAAGCTATGGCGGCCCGGCGCACGGGGTGCCCCGGAAAAGCGGTGGCACACATCGTCACGCACCACGGCCAGCACCGTGCCACGGCATTGGCGGAGGGCGGCGGCCAGTATCTCCTCCATGCTGCCGAAAAAGCAGAACACCATGGCGTCGAAGGGCACCGGCGGCGTATAGGCCAGCACATCTGTGCACAGGGGCGTCACATTGGCAACGCCCCGGGCGTCCAGCTCCTGCCGCAGGACGGACAGGGCCGCGGCGTCGCGCTCCGCCGCCGTGATATGGGCCGCATGGGGCGACAGGGCCAGGGACAGGTATCCCAGGCCGCAGCCGGCGTCGCAGATATGATCCGTGGGCTTCAGGTACGGCAGCAGCAGCGCCGTCAGCTTTTCGTGGAAGTCGGTGCGGCGGCAGGCATCGGCCATGAAGCGGACAGTGTCCGCCGACCAGCTAAACATGGCGGTCACCTCCCCGCACCGGCAGCAGGGCCGCGCCGTCGGGCGTATCCAGCAGCACGGACTCCACACCGTAGAGCTGCCGGATCAGGTCCGGCGTCAGCACACTCCGGGTATCGCCCTCCGCCGCCACGCGGCCCCCTTGCAGGGCCAGGACGCGGCGGGAAAAACGCAGGGCGTGCTGGGGATCGTGGGTGGAGAGCAGGACGGTGTAGCCCTGCTCCGACAGGGAACGCACCTGCTCCAGCACACGGAGCTGGTTGCCGTAATCCAGAGAGGCGGTGGGCTCGTCCATGATGAGGAGCTCCGACTGCTGGCACAGGGCGCGGGCAATGAGCACCAGCTGCTGCTCGCCGCCGGAGAGGGCGGCGAAGTTCCGCTGCGCCAGGTGGGCTACACCCAGCTGCTCCAGGGCGGTCAGAGCCTGCTGCTCCAGGGCCTTGGAGGGGCTCTGGAACGGGGACAAGTGCCGGGTCAGGCCCATGAGGGCGGTGTCCAGCACGGAATAGCCGAAGGTGGGACGGTGTATCTGCGGGATGTAGGCGATGCGGGCCGCCAGCTCCCGGCGGGAGAAGGTCCGCACGTCGCGGCCGTCCAGCGAGATGGCGCCGGTGTAGCCCTCCAGGCCGCCCAGCAGGCAGCGGAAGAGGGTGCTCTTGCCGGCACCGTTGGCACCCAGCACGGAGAGGAAATCACCGGCGGGCACGGTGAAGGAGACATCCTCCAGCACCGGCGGGGCCTTGGGGTAAGCGAAGGTCAGGTGCGATACCGTGAGGGTCACAGGCGGTCGCCTCCCTTCACCATGAGGTAGATAAAGAACGGCGCGCCCACGAAGGCCGTCAGGATACCGATGGGGATCTCCGTCGCCGCAAGGGTGCGGGCCAGGTCGTCCACCAGCAGCAGAAAGGCCGCGCCGAACAGACAGGCCATGGGCAGGAGCCTGCGGCAGTCGTTACCCACGAGGCGGCGGCTGAGATGGGGGATCACCAGACCCACCCAGCCGATCATGCCGGAGACGGAGACGGCGGAGGCCGTCAGCACCGTGGCGCAGAGAATCACCGCCAGACGCAGGCGGTCCGTGTGGACGCCCATGGCGCGGGCTTCATCCGGCGAGAGGGTCAGCAGGTTCATGCGCCAGCGGAGCAGCAGCAGGGGCGTCAGCCCTGCCGCCATACAGACGGCGGCAAAGGCGATGGTGTGCATACGGGTGCCGGAGAGGCTGCCCATGAGCCAGTAGGTGATCTGGGGCAGTTGGTTGGTGGGATCGGCCACCAGCTTGATATAGGAGGTACAGGCCGAGAACAGCGAGCCTACCATGATACCGGCCAGCAGGAGGCTCACCACACGGCTGCCCCGGGATCGGCGGCCCACCAGATAGACCAGGGCCACGGACAGCAGGCTGGCCAGGAAGGCGAAAACGGTGATCATCACGGTGCTCTGGCCCGTCAGGATCGCCAGCGCCGCACCGAAGCAGGCACCGGAGGACGCGCCCAGGATATCCGGTGCGGCCATGGGGTTCTGGAACACGGTCTGGTAGGCGGTGCCGGCGGCGGAGAGGCCGCAGCCCACCAGACAGGCCAGCAGGATACGGGGCAGGCGGACATTCCACACGGCGATGGCCATGTTGTCCGTCCAGGTCTGTTCAATGGGAAATACGCGGGAGATGAGTATCTTTACCACCTCGCCCAGGGGGACGCCGTAGCGGCCCAGCACGAAGGACAGCAGAAACAGCGCCAGCAGCGCTGACGCCATGATCGTTATGCTGCGTGTGGGGTGCCGGGGCGTATGCATGGACGGGCCTCCCTTTTCAGTCTGTTCCGCTTCCGCGCGTACCGCGCGGAGGTTCGCTGTCTATTTTACAGGATAACGCAGAAAATGCAAGGGGCATTGTTCGGTATTGTCGTATGTTTGTCCGTCTATATCGTTTTTTGTGTTCGGATCGGCAGACCGGCTGCGGCCGTGGAATTTCCAGTTTCTGGGAGAAAGTGGTTCGTTTTTATGCATATTGCATAATGCATATTGTGGCTTATTGTGCGATATGATGATGTTTTTAGGGAAACCCCTGTTGACTTCTGCGGTAGGCTTTGCTAAAATGTGCCCATCACTTTTGAAGCGAAGGAGGCGGCCGTAATGACCAAGACCATGAAGAAAACCATGAATACCATGATGACCGCCGCCTGCGCCGGTGCTGCTTTCTGCTGCGCCTGTGCCGCTTCTCATACTGTCATCCTGTCCGTGCTGGGCGCCATTATTATGGCGTCCATTATTATTTGCGCTCTGGTGCTGGTACTGCTGGTACTGGCCGCCTCTGCACATACGCCATTGGCACGGATAACCGCATGACGCGCTGACACCTGATACAGCGAAGCGGCTCCGCCATTGGCGGAGCCGCTTTTTTGTATACCTGCGGCAGACGCCGCCGGTGCATAGTTCCTAAGAAAACCAACGTAAAGGAGAACAAAACCATGAAAAAGAAAGTAGTTGCAATGTTTTTAGCCGCTGTGATGGCGTTGAGCCTGGTGGCCTGCGGCAGCAAGAGCGATAACGGCGGCAGCGGCGACGCCAGCGGCACCGAGACCATTAAGCTGGGCGGCGTCGGCCCCCTGACCGGCGGCTATGCCAACTATGGTCTGTCCGTACAGCACGGCGCGGAGCTGGCCATCAAGGAGATCAACGCTGCCGGCGGCGTCAACGGTAAGCAGCTGGAGGTCAACTTCCAGGATTCTCAGGGTGACCCGGAGAGCGCTGTGGCGGCCTACGGCAAGCTGATGGACTGGGGCATGAATGTGTGCCTGGGCGGTGTGCTGTCCGGTGAGACGGCCTCCGTGGTGGCGGCGGCCAAAGCCGACGACGTGCTGGTGATGGAGACCACTGGCTCCGCCGACAAGTGCATCGACGGCAACGACAAGGCGTTCCGTATCTGCTTCTACGATTCCTATCAGGGCACCGCGGCAGCAGACTACCTCACCGACAACGCCCTGGCCACCGAAGTAGGCGTGTTCTATCAGAGCGACAACGACTACTCTGTGGGTCTGTACAATGCCTTCGTGGCCGAGTGCCAGAACACCGGCGTGACCATCAAGGAGACGCAGACCTTCACCACCGCCACCAGCACCGACTTCTCCACCCAGGTGAACGCCCTTGCTTCCTCCGGCGTGAAGGTCGTGTTCATCCCCATCTACGCAGAGGAGGCCTCCACCTTCCTGACCCAGGCCAAGGGTAAGTTTGCCGACGATGTGTACTTCTTCGGCGCTGACGGTCTGGACGGCATCCTGGGCAAGGTGAGCCAGGATGTGACCATCGCGGATAACGTGCTGATGATGACCCCCTTCGCCGCGGATTCCGCCGACCCCAAGGTCCAGGCCTTTGTGAAGGCATACCAGGACGCCTTCACAACGCCACCCCCGACCAGTTCGCCGCGGATGCCTATGACGCGGTGTACGCCGTCAAGGCCGCTGTGGAGGCCGCCAACGGCAGCACCTCCGGCGCTGACCTGGCCGCTGTGATGCCCACCATCACCGTGGAGGGCGTGACCGGCACTATGACCTGGAGCGCCGACGGCAACACCAACAAGGCCGCCAGCGCCATCCTCTACAAGAACGGCGTGGGCACCCTGTTCGGTCAGGGCAACGCCAATGACGCCGCCGGCGCGGAGAGCGGGGACGCTGCGGATACCGCGGCCGACGCGGAGGCGTAAGCAAGTAAGCTACCTATCTTCCTCACAATAAGCCCATACGCCCTCCCGGCGCAGCGCCGGGAGGGCGGAACGGGCGCCATGCAAAGGAATGACGACTATGACGAATTTGATACAAACATTGATAAGCGGGCTGAGCCTGGGAAGCATCTACGCGCTGATCGCGCTGGGCTACACCATGGTCTACGGTATCGCCAAAATGCTGAACTTCGCCCACGGCGACGTGATCATGGTGGGCGCATACAGCGGCATTGTGGCGGTGGCGCAGCTGGGACTGTCCCCGTGGGTGACGGTGATCGTCAGCATCGTGGTATGCGCGGTGTTGGGCGTGGTCATTGAGTTCTGCGCCTATAAGCCCCTGAGGCAGGCGGCACCGCTGAGTGTGCTCATCACGGCCATCGGCGTCAGCTATCTTTTGCAGAACGCGGCGCTGCTGCTCTTCGGCTCGCAGCAGATGGCCTACCCCACATTGGTAAAGCTGGGCAGCTTCTCCGTGGGCGGCGTGCAGGTGGACGGCATCACCGTGCTGACGCTGGCGGTGACAGCGGTGCTGATGGCAGCGCTGACGCTGTTCATCGACAAAACGAAGCTGGGCAAAGCCATGCGGGCCGTGTCCGAGGACAAGGACGCCGCCACGCTGATGGGCATCAGCGTGGACAGGACCATCACGCTGACGTTTGCCATCGGCTCGGCGCTGGCGGCCTTCGCCAGTATGTTCTACGGCATGACCTATGTGTACATCAAGCCCACCACCGGTGCCATGCCCGGCATCAAGGCCTTTACGGCGGCGGTTTTCGGCGGTATCGGCTCCATCCCCGGCGCCATGCTGGGCGGCATACTGCTGGGCCTGATCGAGCAGATGTCCAAGACGTATATCTCTACCCTGTGGGCGGACGCCATCGTGTTCGCCGTGCTGGTGGTCGTGCTGGTGGTCAAGCCCACGGGTCTGCTGGGCAAGCCCATGCAGGAGAAGGTGTGAGGTGAAGGAAATGCAGCTGACACAGAAAAAAAGACAGCGCACGGACCTGCTGACCGTGGCGGCGGTGGCCGCACTGTTTGTGGTAATGGCGGCGTTGCTGTATACCGGGCACCTGACCCGGCAGGTAACGAATATGCTGGTGCCCGTTGCGGTGTACATCGTGATGGCGGTGTCGCTGAACCTGGTGGTGGGCCTGCTGGGCGAGCTGAGCCTGGGCCACGCGGGCTTCATGTCCGTGGGACTGTTCTCCGGGTGTCTGGTGGCGATCGCGCTGCACACCACCGCCCTGCCGCTGGGCGTGCGCCTGCCGGTGAGTATGCTGGCGGGCGGCCTGATGGCGGCGGTCTTCGGACTGCTGGTGGGACTGCCGGCCCTGCGGCTGCGGGGCGACTATCTGGCCATCGTGACGCTGGCCTGCGGCGAGATCATCAAGAACATCATCACAAACCTGAACATCACCGGCGGCGCGCTGGGTCTGGACACCTCCTCCATCTACGCCGGGGCGAAGGACCTTCTCCCCTACGGCGCGGTGCTGGTGCTGCTGACGGTGGCGGTGATGCTGAACCTGAAGCGGTCCAAGTACGGCCGGGCCATCATGGCCATCCGGGACAACCGCATCGCGGCGGAGTCCGTGGGATTGAACGTCACATGGTACAAGCTGGCGGTGTTCGTCATCGCAGCTTTCTTCGCAGGCTGTGCCGGCGTACTGTACGGCCACTCACTGGCCAACATCAAGGCGGCTGCCTTTGATTACAATATGTCCATCGAGATCCTGGTCATCGTGGTGCTGGGCGGCATGGGCAGCGTGCCGGGCTCCGTGATCTCGGCCATCGTGCTGACGGTGCTGCCGGAGGCGCTGCGCGAGGTGGCGGACTACCGTATGCTGGTGTATGCCATCGTGCTGATCCTGGTGATGCAGGCCACGAACAACCCCACGATGAAACGGTTTTTTGCCTCTGCTAAGGAAAAACTGACCCCCGGGCGAAAGGAGCGTGCGGCGCTGTGACGACGAAAACGAAATTGGTGAAGCGCCAGTCCTCCGTGCTGCTGCCGGAACGGGACATCGACAAGTCCCCGGTGCTGGAGTGCGTGGGGCTGGGCGTGACCTTCGGCGGGCTGAAGGCGGTGGAGGACTTCGATCTGACCATCGGCCGGACGGAGATCGCGGGGCTGATCGGCCCCAACGGCGCGGGCAAGACCACGGTATTCAACCTGCTGACGAAGGTGTATCAGCCCACAGCGGGCGCTATCCTGCTGGATGGCAAGGACACCCACAGCATGACCACCGCGCAGGTAAACAAGGCGGGTATCGCCCGGACGTTCCAGAACATCCGGCTGTTCAACGATCTGACGGTGGCGGAGAACCTGATGGTGGCCATGAACGACTCGGTGCGCTACGGGCTGGCGGGCAGTATCCTGCATTTCCCCAGGTATGCGCGGGAGGAGCACATCGCCCGGGAACGGACGGAGGAGCTGCTGAGCATCTTCCACATGGAGAGTCATGCCGATGAACGGGCGGGCTCGCTGCCCTACGGCGCGCAGCGGCGGCTGGAGATCCTGCGGGCGCTGGCATCGAACCCGTGTCTGCTGCTGCTGGACGAGCCGGCGGCGGGCATGAACCCGTCGGAGACGGCGGAGCTGATGGAGAACATCCGAAAGATACGGGATACGTTCCAGATCGCGGTGCTGCTGATCGAGCACGACATGAACCTGGTGATGAACATCTGCGAGGGTATCTGCGTGCTGAACTTCGGGCACATCATCGCCAAGGGCACACCGGCGGACATCCAGGCGGACCCGGCGGTCATTGAAGCGTATCTGGGACGGAAGAAGGAGGCGAGCGCATGAGCAGCGTGCTGCAGGTGGAGAACATCAATGTGTACTACGGCAGCATCCACGCGGTGAAGGACGTGTCCTTCCACGTGGAGCAGGGCGAGGTGGTGACGCTGATCGGCGCCAACGGCGCGGGCAAATCCACCACGCTGAACACCGTGGCAGGGCTGCTCCGCAGCCGCACGGGAAGCGTGCGCTTTATGGACGAGGAGCTGCGGCACGTGCCCAGCCACAAGCTGGTGGGGCGCGGCATGGCTCTTGTGCCGGAGGGACGGCGCATTTTCCAGCACATGACGGTGCAGGAAAACCTGGACATGGGCGGCTATTGCCGGAGCGGTGACCTGAACGCAGACATCGAGAGCGTGTACGAGCGCTTCCCGCGGCTGAAGGAACGGCGGAAGCAGGTGGCCGGGACGCTGTCCGGCGGCGAGCAGCAGATGCTGGCCATGGGCCGGGCGCTGATGAGCCATCCCAAGCTGCTGATGCTGGACGAGCCGTCCATGGGTCTGGCGCCGCTGCTGGTGGAGCAGATATTCGACATCATTCGACAGCTGCACGCCGACGGCACCACTATTCTTCTGGTGGAGCAGAACGCACAGGCGGCGCTGGCAGTGGCCGACCGGGGCTATGTGCTGGAAACGGGGCGCATCGTCACGGAGGGCACCGGCGCGGCACTGCTGGAGAGCGATGCCATCAAGAAGGCGTATCTGGGCGGATAAGCATATGAAAAAAGACCGGCGGGTGCCGGTCTTTTTTTACGCCGTCAGATATAAGAAAGCTTTATAGGATAACGGGCATTTACGCTTCGCAGGGGCAAAGCGGGCGGGTATAATGGTATTCGTAAATATACAGCACTTTGAAGGGCTAAAGGAGGGATGGTATGGCACGGTATGCGCCGGACCCGACACAGCGGGTGACAGTATTTCTGGGCGAGGCCGGGTGCGGCAAATCTGAGCTGGCGGTGCAGTGGGCGCTGACGGCGGCGGAGCGTGGACGGGATGTGCATTTCTTCGATCTGGACCAGACAAAGCCACTGCTGCGGTCAAGGGACGCGGCGGCCCTTTTGGAGGGCGCGGGGGTGACGGTGCACTTCGAGCAGCAGTGTGCCGACGCGCCCACGCAGGTGGGCGGACTGGTGCCGCTGCTGCTGGACAAGAGCAAGAGCGTCATTCTGGACGTGGGCGGCAATGACACGGGGGCAAGGCTCATCGGCGGATACGCACACCTGCTGAAGAGTGCGGACGCATACTTCGTGGTAAACCCGTACCGGCCCTGGTCGGGGACGGTGGCGCACATCGACGGGACCCTGAGCGCCGTGCTGAAGGCAGCGCGGCTGGGCCTGCCGCGTTTTTTGCTGAACCCCACGCTGGGCATCGGCACCACGGCGGAGGAATTCTTAGTGGGCGTGGAGCAGGGGCTCCGGCTGCTGACGCCCTATGTAAAGGTGGAGGCGGCGGCGGTGTCGGCGACGCTGCTGCCGGAGGTCGAGGGCCGGACGGAGCTGCCGCTGCTGCCCCTTACACCGCGAATGACTGTCCCGGAGACGGGACTTGATGAAGGATAAGGAGGCATTGAAATGGCGCAAGTCACCATCCGCGCGGAGAGCTGCAAGAGCTGCGGCTACTGCGTGAAGTTCTGTCCCAAGGGCGTGCTGGCCGTGGGACACGAGGTCAACTCCAAGGGCTACCCCTTTGTGGTGGCCGCACACCCGGAAAACTGCATCGGCTGTGCCATCTGCGGACGTATGTGTCCGGACGCGGCCATCGAAGTGTATAAATAAGGAGGCGGGAGCATGGCAAGAGTATTTATGAAGGGCACTGAGGCCATCGCTGAGGCAGCGGTGCGGGCAGGCTGCCGGTTCTTTGCCGGCTATCCCATCACGCCGCAAAACGAGATACCGGAGTATCTGGCGCGGCGGCTGCCGGAGGTAGGCGGCAGCTTTGTACAGGGCGAGAGCGAGGTCGCGTCCATCAATATGGTGTACGGCGCCGCCGGTACCGGCACACGGGCCATGACCAGCTCCTCCTCCTGCGGCATCAGCCTGATGAGCGAGGGCGTCAGCTTCTGCGCCAGCGCGCGGGTGCCCATCGTATACGTCAATGTACAGCGGGGCGGCCCCGGTATCGGCACCATCCAGCCGGCACAGCAGGACTACACCCAGGCCACCAAGGCCAGCGGCAACGGCGGCTTCAAGATGCGTGTGTTCTCCCCCTCTACCGTGCAGGAGGCCGTGGACATGACCTATGCGGCCTTTGACTACGCACAGCAGGACCGGAACCCGGTGCTGATCCTCACCGACGGCGTGATGGGCACCATCATGGAGCCGGTGGCGCTGCCGCCGGAGCGCTCCGCCGAGGAGGTCAAGGCACTGAAGGACCAGTGCCGCCCCTGGGCGGCCATCGGCCACGATTCCTATAAGGAGCCCCGCGCCACCATCGATGCCGGGCGCTGGGACACCAAGGAGCAGGAGCGCATCTGCATGAAGGCGGAGGCACTGTACAAGAGCTGGCCCAGCGAGGCGGAGACCATGTATCTGGACGACGCCGAGGTGGTCGTCACCGGCTACGGCATCTGCGGGCGTATTGCACGCTCGGCGGTAAAGCTGCTGCGGGCCAAGGGGCACAAGGTGGGCTTCATCCGCCCGAAAACACTGTACCCCTTCCCTGCCGACGTGTACGCGGGGCTGGACTCTGACAGGGTCAAGGCCATTCTGGACGTGGAGATGTGCATCCCTGCCCAGATGGTGGACGACATCCGGCTGGCCATCAACGACCGCTGCCCCATCGAGACGTGCCTGCACGCAGGCGGCGAGATCATGGGACGCGGCGAGGTCATGGACGCGGTCAGGAAACTGCTGGAACGATAAGGAGGCGTCGGACATGGAAAAGGTATATGCAAGAACAAAAGGCATTCAGCCCGACATGGTGGACGGCTTCTGCCCCGGCTGTATGCACAGCACCCTCTTCAAGCTCATCGGCGAGGTGCTGGAGGAGATGGATATGCTGGACAAGTGCACCTGCGCCATCGGCGTAGGCTGCTGCGGTCTGGGCATGGGATACTTCACCTACGATTATCTGCTGGCTGCCCACGGGCGGGCCTGCGCCGTGGCCACCGGCGCCAAACGCAGCAATCCCGACACGCTGGTGTTCACCTATCAGGGCGACGGCGACCTGGCCTCCATCGGTCTGGCTGAGACCATGTCCGCCGCCAACCGGGGTGAGAATATCTCCGTGATCTTTGTGAACAACGGTATCTATGGCATGACCGGCGGACAACTGGCCCCCACCACGCTGGTGGGCATGAAGGCCACCACCGCGCCTAAGGGGCGTGATCCCAGGGAGCACGGCTACCCCATGCATGTGTGCGAGATACTGAACCAGCTGACAGCCCCCTACTATCTGGAGCGCACCAGCTGCAACAACCCCACCAATGTGGCCAGGACGAAGGCGGCCATCCGAAAGGCATTCCAGAACCAGCTGGACGGCAAGGGCTTCTCGCTGGTGGAGATCGTCACCAGCTGTCCCACCAACTGGGGACTGGAGCCGCTGGAGGCGCTGGGCTTTCTGGAGGAAAAAATGTTCAAGGAGTTCCCCCTGGGGGTCATCCGGGACAAGGATAAGGAGGGCGCGTGATGGAACGAAATCTGATGGTCGCCGGGTTCGGCGGACAGGGCGTGATGACGCTGGGCAAGTTCCTGGCGGAGGCCACCTGCGAGAGCACCGACAAAAATGTGACGTTCTTCCCCTCCTACGGCGCGGAGCAGCGGGGCGGCACCGCCAACTGCTATGTGGTCATCTCCGACGACGATATCGGCGCGCCGCTGGGCGATCAGATGGACGATCTGATCGTCATGAACGACCCCAGCCTGAGCAAGTTCCTGTACAAGCTGGTGCCGGGCGGGACGCTGTACATCAACAGCTCCATCGTCAAGAGCGAGATCACGCGCACGGACATCAAGGTGGTAAAGGCACCGGTGACGGAGCTGGCGCTGGAGATGGGCAGCGCCAAGGTGCTGAACATCATCATGCTGGGTGTGTACGTGGGCTATACCCAGGTGGTTCCGGAGGACGTGGTGTGGCGCACCATAGAGCACAAGCTGGGCAAAAAGCCGGCGCTGCTGCCGCTGAACCGGCAGGCCTTTGATCTGGGACTGAAGCTGGGTCGGGAGCAGCGATAAAAAGGGCTTGCTTTTTACCCTTTAAAGCGTTAGAATATGCCATCGGCAAAAACAGGCGGCCTCCCTGCCGGGGAGGCTGCGGACACATACTTCAGACAAGGAGGAAACGCTGTGTACTACCAGGTATCAAAGGAATTTTTCAATAAGCTGCCCAACGCCTGCTTCGGCGCGGTGGCGGTGCGCGGGCTGGACAACACCCATGACATTCCGGATCTGGAGAAAATGCTGGCCGGGAATGTGGCGGAGTGCGAGGCCTATTTCACCGGCAAAAAGCCCAAGGAGACGGAGGATATCCTGCCCTACCGGGCGGCGTTCACCGCCCTGGGCATCAACCCCAACAAGTTTATGTGCTCCATCGAGGCGCTGCTGACCCGTATCGCCAAGGGCAAGGGCTTCCCCCACATCAATGCGGCGGTGGACCTGGGCAACGCGGTGTCCATCAAGCACAGGCTGCCCATGGGCGCCCACGATCTGGACACCATCGCAGACGGGCTGGACGTCCGGCTGGCGGAGGAGGGCGACACGTTCATTCCCTTCGGCTCCACCGAGGAGGAGGCTCCGGACGTAGGCGAGGCGGTATATGCCTGCGGCCACGAGATACGGACCCGGCGGTGGACCTGGCGGCAGTCCGAACGCGGCAAGATCACCGAGAACACCAAGGCCATCCTGTTCCCCATCGACGGTTTCTCCGACGTAAACGCGGCGGAGGTACAGGCGGCGGCAGACGAACTGGTGGCGCTGCTGAAAAAATACTTCGGCGAGGGGCTGGAGATCGAGACCGGCACCGTAACGAAGGAGCAGCCGCGGTTCGAATTCTTCAAATAAGCAAAAAAGAAACGCCTATGGGCGTTTCTTTTTTTGCTTATTGGTCCGCGTCGGCGGCGGCACGAAGGGCACGGAGGAAGGAACGGACCACCGCGTCGCCCTTGACGCCGGGGCGCAGGGCCACGCCCAGTTCGCGGCAGCAGGGCGGGTCCATGGCGCGGACGGTCAGATCCTGGCGGGCGTAATAGTCCAGCTCCAGCCGGGAAAAAACGGTGCTGCCCAATCCGGCGGCCACGGCGGCCAGGACGGAACGGTTGTTCATACGATCGTCGGTGTAGACGGGCTCCACGCCGGCACGGGTGAACACGCGGGTGGTGTCGGTGTTGGTGCCGTAGTCGGGGATGATAACGGCACGGCCGGCAAACCAGGTCACGGGCACGGGGTCCGGTACATCGCTGTCCGGCGGCAGAACGGCCAGGAAAGGATCGTCACAGAGCCTGATCCAGTCCATATCCGTGCCGGTGAAGCGCTTGTCGGTAACGCCCAGCTCCACACTGCCGTCGCGGAGCCAGTTGTCCACCTGCATGGGGCTGCCGGAGATGACGCTGACGGTGATCTGGGGATACTCGGACTTCAGCGCCGCCACAGCCCGGGGCACCCAGCGGGTAGAGACGGTATCCAGCGCCGCCAGGCGCAGTGTAGCCTGCTGGGCACACTTGCAGGCGTTGATCTCGCCGTTCAGGGCATCGTAGACCTGCAGCAGCCGGTGGATCTTGGGCATGAGGGTCTTGCCTGTCTCGCTGAGGCGGACGCCGCTGTAGCTGCGGTCCAGCAGACGCAGGCCGATCTCGTTTTCCAGGCTGTTCATCATGTAGGTCAATCCCGCCTGGGAATAGCCCAGCGTCTCCGCAGCGCGGGAGAAGCTGCCGGCCTCCTGAATGACGGCCAGGGCCTGTAATTTTTGGATATCCATGGCGGCACCACCTATAAAGAAAACTGATAGGTATACTATGGCGCAGGGCAGGTGGTTTGTCAAGAGGGACCGCACGGTTTAGGTGGACGAATTCGGTGAAAAATATGAGATATCGGCGTGATCGGAACCCCCTACCCGGGTTGCGCCGTGGAGAAAATTGAGGTATGATACACCATATATAATCACGGGAGGCAGGACATGGGCGCTGACGGGGCACGGAAAAGAAAAATAGCGGTGATCGCGGCGCTGGCTGCGGCGGTGTTGCTGCTGGCCCTGCTGGAGCTGCTGGTGGGGTCCTCCGGGATGTCGGTGCGACAGTGCGTTTCGGCGCTGTTCGGCAGCGGGGACAGCGCCGCGGTGCGGATCATGCAGCACATCCGTCTGCCGCGGCTGCTGGCCGCCGTTATTGCCGGAGCGGGGTTATCCGTATCCGGACTTATCATGCAGACGGTGCTGGGTAATCCTATGGCCTCCCCCGCCACGCTGGGCGTGTCCAACGCGGCGGTGTTCGGCGCGAACCTGTCCATCATCGCACTGTCGGGCGGATTTCTGTCCACCGGCAACAACCTGACCAGCTATACGGCAGGGGCAGATCCCTTCGCCACGTCGGCGCTGGCCTTTGTGTTTGCGGCGGGCTCTGTGCTGGTGGTGCTGGCGCTATGCCGGCTGCGGGACTTCTCTCCCAACGTGGTGGTGCTGGCGGGTATCGCACTTGGCTCCGTGTGGACGGCGGCCACCACGATCTTGCAGTTCTACGCCACGGATGTGGGACTTTCCGCCGCGGTGATCTGGAGCTTCGGCGACCTGGGCCGCGCTACATACCGGGCCGACTGGATCATGCTGGCGGTGACGGCGGCGGGGATCGCGGTCTTTGCGGCGCTGGCCTGGCGGTACAATGCGCTGCTCAGCGGCGGGGATGCCGCGGGCAGCATGGGCGTGAACGTGGCGCTGCTGCGGTGGGTATCCCTGCTGCTGGCATCGCTCATCACGGCGGTGTGCGTATCCTTCCTGGGGATGATCGGCTTTGTGGGTATCATCTGTCCCCACGCGGTCAAGCGACTGGTGGGCCACGACCACCGGTGGGCGCTGCCGGCGGCGACCCTGTGCGGCGGCGCGCTGCTGCTGGCGGCGGACGCGGTGAGCCGCAGTATCGGCAGCGGCTCCGCCCTGCCGGTGGGGGCCATCACCTCCCTGTTGGGCGCGCCGTTTTTCCTGACGCTGATCTTTGGAAAAAAGGAGGGCGGTGTATGCTGAAGGTGGAACACGTGACCTTCCGCTATGAACGGCGGGGCGCACCGGTACTGCGGGACGCCAGTCTGTCACTGGAAACAGGACAGGTGGGTGTGCTGCTGGGCCGCAACGGCTGCGGCAAAACCACATTGCTGAAAACAACGCTGGGGCTGTGTACACCGGAGCAGGGGCAGATCCTCTTTGACGGACATGCGCTGGGCGCCATGAAACGGCAGCAGCGGGCCCAGGTGGCGGCCTACGTGCCCCAGGAGCTGCAATTCGGCGCGCTGCGGGTATACGACGCGGTGCTGGCCGGGCGGGTGAGCCGCTTCGGCATACAGCCCGGTACGGCGGACCGTACGGCGGCGGAGGCCGCGCTGGCGGACATGGACCTGACGGCGCTGGCGGAACGGAATGTGCAGACGCTGTCCGGCGGCGAGAGGCAGAAGGTGGCCATTGCCCGGGCGCTGGCCCAGGAGCCGAAGCTGCTGGTATTCGACGAGCCCACAGGCAACCTGGACGTGGCCAACGAGCAGCGGATCCTGCGGCAGGCGCGGCGGCTGGCCCGGACACGGGGCATGACGGTGCTGTGCACCCTGCACGACCTGAACCAGGCCATGGCCTATGGTGACAGGCTGTTCCTCATGCGGGACGGACAGGTACGATACGCCGGAAACGGGGACATACTGACCCCGGAGACAGTGTGGGATATATTCGGTGCGCGGGTGCGCGCGGCGGAGATCGACGGACAGAAAATACTGATAGGAGTAAACGAAGATGAATACTAAGAGAGTTTTGGCCCTGGTGCTGGCGCTGATGATGACCCTGACGCTGTTCGGCTGCGGCGAGAAGCCCGCGGAGGATGGCACAGATGACGCACCGAAAACCGTGACGATAACGGATATGATCGGCCGCCAGGTGGAGATCGTGCCGGGCAGCTACCAGCGGGTGGTGTGCATCGGCGCGGGCGCGCTGCGGCTATACAGCTATGTGGGTGACGTGAGCCTGCTGTGCGGTGTGGAGGACATCGACAACACCACGCTGGAGGAGCGTCCCAAGATGTTCGACGGTGTGGCGCGTCCCTATGTGATGGTGTACGGCGATACCTTCGCCGCCCTGCCCTCCTGCGGCGTGGGCGGCCCCAACGCCCAGGCGGCGGAGGCGGAGAAGATCCTGTCCTGTACGCCGGATATCATTGTCTCCGAGTATGAGGACACAGATAAGGCCGAAGCCCTGCAGCAGCAGGTGGGTGTGCCGGTCATCACCCTGCGGACCGGCGTGGACGGCGTGTTCAGCGAGGATTTCAGCGGCTCCATCACCCTGCTGGGTCAGGTGTTCGGCAAGGAGACCCGCGCTTCGGAGCTGCTGGCCTTTGTCAGCACGGAGACCGCGGACATTCAGGCCCGGACGGCGGATATCGCCGAGGACAGAAAGCCGGCGGTGTACATCTGCGGGCTGGGCAACTGGGGCACCACCAACCACCTGATGACCATAGAGAGCTACAGCACGTTTACCGTGGCGAACATCAAGAACACCGTCAGCGGGCTGAGCGCCAAGGGCGTACAGCCCATCGAAGCCGAGAAGTTCACGGCACTGGGACCGGACATGGACATCATGCTCATCGACGCGGCGGCGGTGAAAAACATCAAGCCCCTGTACGCGGAGGACAACGGCCTGTTTGACAGCTGCAAGGCGTGGCAGGAGGGCAAGGTGTATCTGCAGATGGCGTACAACGCCTACTACACCAACTATGAGATCGCGCTGGCCAATGCCTGGTTCTCCGCCAAGTGCGTCTATCCGGAGCAGTTCACGGACATTGACATGACCGAGAAGCTCAACGAGATCACCGGCGCTTTCCTGGGCAAGGGCATTGCGGAGGAGATCTATCGGATGCCCAACAGCTTCGGCGGCTATCAGCAGATCGACACGGCCACGTTCTTCGCGTGAGGGCGGCGGCATGATCGACAAACGGGATGTACAGGCGTTCTTTGACCGGCTGGCACCGGACTGGGACGCGGGCATGGTGCGGAATGAGGCGGTCATCGCCCGGATACTGGATAACGCCGGGGTATGCGAGGGCTGCACGGTGCTGGACGTGGCCTGCGGCACCGGCGTGCTGTTCGGCGACTATGTAAAGCGTGGCGCGGCGCGGGTAACGGCTGTCGACCTGTCGCCGGAGATGGCGGCGCGGGCGGCGGAAAAGGCCGCCGGGACGCAGATCACGGTGGTATGCGGCGATGTGGAGGACAGCGCCGCCGTGCGGGACAGCGGGCCCTACGACGTGGTGATGGTCTATAACGCCTTCCCGCACTTTCCCGATCCGGCGGGGCTGATCCGGACGCTGGCGGGGCTGGTCCGTCCCGGCGGGCGGCTGTCCATCGCCCACGGCATGAGCCGGGCGGCGCTGGACGCCCACCACAGCGGCAGCGCGAAGCCCGTGTCTCTTGGTCTGCTGCATGAGGACGAGGTCCGGGCGCTGATGGCGCCGTATCTGGACGTGGACACGGTGATCTCCAATGAGGAGATGTACCAGGTCTGCGGAAGAAAAAGAGCATAAAAAAACAGTCCCGGCGATGCGGCCGGGGCTGTTTTTTTATGCCTGCGGGATGTCGGCGAAGCGGCGTGGCTGCTCCTGCCCATTGAGGACACGGCTTGCGCCGGCGGCCAGAGCCTCCAACTCAAACTCGCCGGCCATGACCTCCACCGGGGCGATGAAGGAGAGCTTTTGCGTCAGATAGCCGGTCACATAGTGGGAGTGGGCCAGTCCGCCGGTGAGGATGATGCGGTCCACGCGGCCATCCGCCGCGGCGGCCAGGCCGCCGATGGCCCGGGCGCAGCTGTACAGCATACCGTCATAGACCAGCTTGGCGTGCGCGTCGCCGTCGGCGATGCGCTGCTCCACCTCCTGGGCATTGGCGGTGCCCAGGTGGGCCATCAGGCCGCCCTTGCCGCGGATGAGGTCCATGATGTCCTGCTTGGTGTACGCGCCGGAATAACACATAGCCACCAGGGGCTGAAGGCTGACGCCGCCCATGCGCTCCGGGGCGAACATCCACTCATCGTCGCGGACGCCGTCCACCATCTTGCCGCCGATAAACAGGCGGGCGGACCCGCCGCCGCCCAGGTGCAGGACGATCAGGCGGCAATCGGCCAGGGGCTTGTGCAGCACATCTGCGGCGCAGCGCAGGGCCATGGCGCGGCAGTTGAGGGCGTGGCCGGTCATCATACGCGGCAGCACCGGGTGTCCGGATATCCGGGCCTCATCGGTCATCTCGTCCACGGTGACGGGGTCGCAGATGAAGGCGGGGATACCCAGCGGACGGGCGATACGCAGGGCCAGCACGCAGCCCAGATTGGAGGCATGGGCCGCATCGCGGACCGTGTACATGAAGTCCACCATGTCCTGATCCACCAGGTAGGTACCGGCGGCACAGTAGGGCAGCTGACCGCCCCGGGCACAGACGGCGTCCAGCGTGGTCAGGTCCACATTGTGGGCGGACAGTTCCTTTTCAATGGCGGTCTGGCGGAAATCTGCCTGTTCCATGACCCAGGAGAAGGGGCTCAGGTCCTCTTTGCTGTGGCGCACGGCGGCGTCAAACAGCTTTTGCTCACCCTGAAAGAGGGCCAGCTTGGTGGAGGTGGAGCCGGGGTTGATGACGAGAATGCGCTTATCCATAGGGGCACTCCTTCCCTTTTGTTATTTAAAGTAAGTATACCCTATTCCACAGGGTATCCGCAAGCGGGGAACACTGAATGGATATAAGATTTTCCGATAGGCTCAGACGGCGCTCTTTGTCAGCATACGGACGGCGTATTTCAGGAACATCTTTACGGCCGGCGAGGCGTCCGCCCGGGAGTGGAGTGCCGCGCCCAACGTGATGCTGGCCGGCGGGTCGATGGGGATCATGGCGACATCGCAGATACGCTTTTCGGTGATGAGCTTGTTCATCACGCTGACACCCAGGCCCTGCTCCACCATGGACATGGCGGAAAAGTTCTCGATGGTGGTATAGCGGATGTTGGGATCAACGTGATTGCGTGCAAACAGCGCCTCCACGTCGTCATCACAGCCCAGGGCGGGCATGATGAAGCTGTCCTGCTCGCACCGCTTCAGCGGGTAGCAGTCGGCACCGGCCAGAGGATGATTCCGGGGCAGCAGGGCCAGCATGGGGTCCTCGGCCAGTGGGATCCACTCGAAGGGCATATTCTCCTGGTAGCTTAGGAAGCCGATATCGGCGGTACGCTCCTCCAGCCACTGGGACACCTCCTGCCAAATGCCCTCCATCAGCTTGATCTCCACGTGGGGGTAGTTTTCCTGAAAATCCCGGATGACAGCGGGCAGCCAATGGGTGGCGATGCTGGAATAGGCGGCGATGGTGACGGTGCCGATCAGCAGGCCGTTCATCTGGGCGGACAGCTCGAAAAGCTTATCCTCCTGGTGAAGTATCTCGCGGATAACGGGCAGCAGCAGCTGGCCGTTGGCCGTGAGCGCCACGCCCTTGGTGCTGCGGCTGAACCTGTCTCTTATACACATCTCCGAGCCCACGAGACACTGAGCGATCTCG
>ENA-OYWC01000098-OYWC01000098.1-human-gut-metagenome-genome-assembly--contig:-NODE-98-length-40107-cov-13.670528_pt1 | contig 40107 bp, 37 predicted proteins | sample MGYA00244165_ERZ653387 | MGnify/ENA primary metagenome ERZ653387 (study PRJEB26926, sample SAMN06164974) | human gut metagenome | biome: ENVO:00009003; feature: ENVO:2100002; material: ENVO:00002003...
TCTGTAGACTTTTTTATTTATTCCTCCCTAGACACACTCTTTGAAACAGTATCAGAAATTCAATAAGATACAACCGCAATTCATAAGAATCGTGCATACTATGAGTTGTGGTTTGATGTAGAAATTCAATAAGATACAACGTCCGTGCGGCCGCGAGCCGCGCGCCGGGCGTTGTGGTTTGATGTAGAAATTCAATAAGATACAACGTTTTTCCATAATTTATAATGATTAAAGAAGTTGTGGTTTGATGTAGAAATTCAATAAGATACAACCAAGAATAGACTTATTCAGGGCAGCGATGCGTTGTGGTTTGATGTAGAAATTCAATAAGATACAACGAGGTGATTATTCATTTGCTTACGCAGGCGGTTGTGGTTTGATGTAGAAATTCAATAAGATACAACTCACCAACAGCATTCAGGTCTTTGACTTGAGTTGTGGTTTGATGTAGAAATTCAATAAGATACAACGATACGAATGGGCTATTCACCTGCGACAAGTTGTGGTTTGATGTAGAAATTCAATAAGATACAACAGGTCTTGTTAACCAGACTCTTCTTCTTGAGTTGTGGTTTGATGTAGAAATTCAATAAGATACAACTGACACGCCTTGAGCTGCCTGCGTCGCAGAGTTGTGGTTTGATGTAGAAATTCAATAAGATACAACCTCTATCTCGAACGAAAGAGTTCTCCATCGGTTGTGGTTTGATGTAGAAATTCAATAAGATACAACAACGGAGTCAGGTACCCGGTTCCGTTTCATGTTGTGGTTTGATGTAGAAATTCAATAAGATACAACAAACTCTTCCGTGACAGTCGCACCTCGAGAGTTGTGGTTTGATGTAGAAATTCAATAAGATACAACACATTCTGCCCTCCACGGCCCGGGACTACGTTGTGGTTTGATGTAGAAATTCAATAAGATACAACATGGCCTAACACCTTGATTTACAAACCATTGTTGTGGTTTGATGTAGAAATTCAATAAGATACAACATATACAATTTTTCAACGGTTTGACAATCGGTTGTGGTTTGATGTAGAAATTCAATAAGATACAACAGATGAGTAGAAAGAAGAAATCGCGCAAGGTTGTGGTTTGATGTAGAAATTCAATAAGATACAACAATGACAAAAGACGAATTGGCGACAAAAGGTTGTGGTTTGATGTAGAAATTCAATAAGATACAACCACGTCAAAGGCAGTATCCTTGTCCCACTGTTGTGGTTTGATGTAGAAATTCAATAAGATACAACAGATTTGCAAAAAGACTTTGCTCATCCCAGTTGTGGTTTGATGTAGAAATTCAATAAGATACAACTCACGACCTGCGCATTCACTGTTTGAGAAGGTTGTGGTTTGATGTAGAAATTCAATAAGATACAACGCAAGCACATGATCAATATCTCCAAAACGAGTTGTGGTTTGATGTAGAAATTCAATAAGATACAACATAGAAGTGTAGAATGATTCAATTGACATGTTGTGGTTTGATGTAGAAATTCAATAAGATACAACCAAACGAAGCTCTCCTTTCGTGTACTGATGTTGTGGTTTGATGTAGAAATTCAATAAGATACAACTACAACGAAGATTTCACAGTCTGGAGGAAGTTGTGGTTTGATGTAGAAATTCAATAAGATACAACTACCGCGGCTATCCTTGTCTACCGCCATGCACCGGGCCATATCAACTGCACGGGTCGTTACCTGTGCATCCCCTGCCCGCACCATGTGGTCATCGGCTAACATCTTCGCCTACGTGTACAACAACTACCCGCTGTACGGAGACCGGCAGCGGGCGCTGGCGACTACACCGTTTCGACGTCACCCGTCCAGCACGGCGATCCGACCTTCACGTATATTACCTGTAAAGAATGCCGGGCCGAGTGCTGAATATTCCGCAGTGGCGGGAGGTCGTAAAGCAGACCATGCGCTTCTGAACGAGCGGCTGCTTAGCGCCGCACTCCGTCACGCGGCCCCGACCCGCAGGCAAATGCCTGTTCAGCACCCGGGGAAAGACTGTGCACTATCCGTAAAATAGTTAAATTTACCGAGAATCCGTATATTCCGCCAGGCCGTGCGGTGATGTATCTTTGTCATGTGAAAGCAAACCGACAAAAGAACCCATGAAAAAAACATTCTGGATTCCCTGGCTGCTTCTGTCGATCGCCCTCTCTGGATCGGCGTACAGCGTCTCCGATCCTGTGTCGGACGAACCGCAACAGAGCCTTCCCGGAGAAAGCGGGAAGAACGACGCGGACGACAACAGAGGCGAACCCGGCGGACGATACCTCGGCGCCTGCTGCTTGCGTACCGGAAACACGGAGCGAATGGCTCGGAGCATCCGGTCCACATCGGACAGCGACCTGATCGTCGTGGAGCCGAAGCCCCTCTATGAGGCGGATTACAACGCGATGCCCGAGCGCGCGCAGGCCAAACTGGATGCCATCGCACAAGGCGATTTTCCGCCTATTACCATCTCAGCAGAGGCGTTGGAAGATTGCGACATGCACTTCGCGGGCTCTCCGATCTGGTTCAGGCACATGGCCTCGCCGATGCAGACCTTCCGGCACGAGAACGCCGATCGGCTGGCCACAAACGTATTGCGCTTCTTGCGGGCAGCGGCAGCAGCGGGGTCGGCATCTCCGAACGGGATGCGGCATCGCTTGGTGCACGGAGCCGTGTTTGAAGAGTCGCTGCTGCTGACGTCGGGTTCGCTCGGCAGCATGGAGACGCGGATTGCGCCGTGACTCGACAAGCCGGAAGCAAGCCCGCATCGGGCCAGTAGATACCAACGGAAGACAAACAAGTATTGAACAATCACAAAACAGCAAAACAATGAATACGAACTATCCGACCATCGCCCTCGGAACCTGGTCGTGGGGCAAAGGCGTGGCCGGCGGCGACCAGGTGTTTGGGAACCGGACCGGCGAGAGGGAACTTCGTCCCGTATTTGACGAAGCAATGAAAAACGGGCTGAACCTGTGGGATTCGGCCGTGGTATACGGCATGGGGGCCTCGGAGACCATTCTCGCGTCGTTTACGCGGGAACGTCGGCGCGACGAAGTGCTGATCTCCACCAAGTTCACACCGCAGATTGCCGATCTGTCGGCCGCCGACCCCGTGGCGGCAATGTGCGAAAGCAGTCTCTCGCGTTTCGGGACCGATCACATCGACATGTACTGGATTCACAATCCGGCGGATGTCGAGCGCTGGACGCCGCGGCTCATCCCGCTCGTCAAAAGCGGCAAGGTCCGCCGTGTGGGGGGTCTCCAACCACAATCTGGCACAGATCCGGCGGGCGGAAGAGATTCTCGCGGCGGAAGGGGTCCGTCTGTCCGCCGTGCAGAAACCACTACAGCCTGCTCTACCGCTCGTCGGAGAAGGCCGGCATCCTGGATTACTGCCGGGAGAAGGGCATCGACTTCTGGGCATACATGGTCCTCGAGCAGGGCGCTTTGAGCGGGAAGTACGACACGCAGCACCCGCTTCCGGCCGCCAGCCAGCGCGGCGAGACCTACAATCCGCTGCTGCCGCAAATCGAAAGGCTGGTTGCCGTCCTGCGGACCATTGGGGCAAAGCACGGCGTCTCCCCCGCACAGATCGCCCTGGCGTGGGCACTGGCCAAGGGAACGACGCCGATCATCGGGGTGACCAGCGTTTCACAGGTCGAGGATGCGGTTCGGGCGATACGGCTCTCCCTGACGGCCGAAGAGATCAACCGCATGGAGGCGGCGGCCGAGGAGACGGGAGTCGATACGCGCGGTGCGTGGGAGAAACCGATGATATGAACCGGCTCATGAAACGAAAAGTCCTGATGTGCGTGCTGGGTGCGGCCTTGGCGGTCTGTTCACTCCCGGCGCAGACGGTCGATCTCCACACCCACATCATCATCCCCGAATATACGGAGGTGCTGAAAGCGCACGGGGCGGAACTCGAGGAGACCTTTCCGCTGCCGACGTGGGATGCCGGGCGGCACATCGCCTTCATGGACCGTGCGGGCATCCGCACGGCCGTGCTCACGATGCCCGCCCCGCAGCCCTATTACGGCGATACGGAGGAGTCGGCCCGCTGCATCCGCCGCGTGAACGAAGCCTCGGCCGCGGTCAAACGGCAATATCCCGGACGCTTCCGTTTCTGCGCCTCGCTGCCGCTGCCCGACGTGGATGCGGCCATCCGCGAAGCGGTCTATGCGCTCGACACGCTGGGGGCCGACGGGGTGAAGCTGGCGACCAACAGCCGCGGGCAATATCTGGGAGCCGCGGAATTGGATCCGCTGATGGAGGTCCTCAACGAGCGTCATGCCCTCGTCATCATCCATCCCCACCGCCCGACGCCCTGTTCCGGGGAGATCATCGCGGCCACCCCGCTGGCCATGTACGAATATCCGGCCGAGACCACCCGGGCCGTGGTGAACATGCTCGTGCGGAACGTGCCGGTACGCTACCCGAACCTGAAGGTGGTCGTGCCCCATTGCGGGTCGTTCCTGCCGCTGGCCCTGCCGCGCATGAAATCCATACTCCCGGCAATGGTCAACCAGGGCTACATGCAGCCGATAGACTGGGAAGACAACCTCTCGCATCTCTACTTCGACCTGGCGGGCAGCCCGACCGGCGAAGTGCTGCACTCGCTGCTGACCATCACCGCGCACGACCACATCCTTTACGGTTCGGACTATCCCTACCTGCCCGACGCCGTGCTGCAGGCCAACCTGCAGCGGCTGAAGCAGACGCTCGCCGCGGACCGGGAGCTTGCCGCATACGCGGAGCTGTTTCTGTGGAAGAACGCCGAACGCCTGTTTGTCAGGAGCGCAGGTTCCGGCAGTACTCCGACGGAGTGAGGCCCTCCATTTTTCGGAACATGCGGCTGAAGTGCTGGGGATACTCGAATCCGAGACGGTCGGACACCTGGGAGACGGACTCTCCGGCGGCCAGTCCGTTCTTGGCCAGGCGGATAACAAACCGACGGATGTGGCTGCTCGCCGTCTCCCCGGTTGTCTTTTTGATGACATCGCCGAAATAGTTGGCCGACATGCACAGCCGATCGGCACAGTACTGCACGGTGGGCAGTCCGAGCTTCAACTGAAGCTTCTCGTCGAAATAGTCGCGGAGCAGGCGGTCGAAGCGGACGAGAATGTCGGAGTTCTCGATCTTTCGGGTCAGGAACTGCCGGTTGTAGAAACGCTGGCAGAAGTTGAGCATCAGTTCGATATAGCCCACAAGAATGCGGTTCTGAAGTTCGTCGGCCTTCTTGCCGAGCTCGTCGCACATCTGCCTCATCAGGGAGACCAGCGTGTCGTGCTCTTCGGCAGTCATGTGCAGGGCTTCGTTGACGCGGTAGTCGAAGAACGAATACTCCTTAATGCGCCTTTCGAGAGGGAACCCGTGCAGCAGGTCGGGATGAAACAGAAGCGCCCAGCCGGTGATTGCCACCCGTTCGCCGTTGTCCTCCTTGCCTCCCACCTGTCCGGGAGCCACGCACAGGAAGGTGCCCTCGTTGTAATCGTATTTGCCACAACCATAGTCGAGCTCCACATCGGTATCGTCGCGCAGGAAAATCCCGTACACGCCGTAGTTGTTCAGGCTGTGGCGGATGGGTGACACCTCGGCATAGTCGATGACGCACACCAGCGGATGCCGTGCGGGGCATCCGAGATAGCTGCCGTAATCGTTTACGTTCCGAACCTTCAATATGTTGCTCACCACCCGGTCGATTTGTCACAAAGATACGAACATTTCCCGCACAAAGCTGTATGCGGAAGGAAAAATCAGTAAAAATGGGCTGCCTTGCCGACTTATGGTTACGGCATCCGGGCAGAAGCGCGCGTACCTTTGTGTCGGACAAAACAGAGAACACAGATGGAACAAGCCGGAAATCTCTCCAACGAGTTGTGTGCGGACGACGTGGTCTGCTTCATTGCGGACCGCCACCACGTCACGCCGCAGCGGCTTCTGCGCGATTTTCTCGACGGGAAGACCTCCCTGTCTTTGGAACCCAACGAGGTCGAAATCCTGAAGGGGCTGTCCGGACCGACCGCCAACAACGGAACAACCAACTCAAAAAGAAGATAACCATGAAAAAGAACATCGGAAACGTATTGGCATTGTACCCTACGCCGGCCGTGGTCGTGGGTACGGAAGTAAACGGAAAAGTAAACTGGCTGCTCGTGGCCCACGTGGGCATCATCGGGCACGACCGGATCATGTTGAGTCTCTTCAGGAAGCACTACACCAACGAAGGGATCAGGCAAACGGGCAAAGTGTCCGTCAACATGGTGAACGAGGCGATGCTCGGACAGGCCGACTACGTGGGTTGCACGAGCGGCGCCAGGGTGGACAAGTCGGAGGTCTTTGCCTGTCACAAGGGGGAGGCCGGCACGCCCCTCATCGACCAAAGTCCGCTGGTCATGGAGTGTGAAGTGGTGGATAACTACCAGACGGAGACCTTCGACAACTTCATCTGCAAGATAACAAACACCTACGTGGACGAAGATTGTCTGAACGAAAAGGGAAAGCCCGACTACGGCAAGCTGAAACCCGTGCTTTTCGAGATGCCGAACTACACCTACCTGCGCACGGGAGAGACCATCGGCAAATGCACGACCTTCGGAAAAAATCACGAAAAGGAGAACGGGCAATGAAAACAAGGAGATTGGGAAAAGACCTGGAGGTTTCAGCCGTCGGACTGGGCTGCATGGGGTTCACGCAAAGTTACCCGCCCTATCCCGACCGCAGGGATGCGATCGAGACCCTGCGCCGGGCGGTAGACTTGGGAGTTACGTTTTTCGACACGGCTGAAGTCTACAGCTACGGCCTAAACGAGGAGCTGGTCGGAGAGGCCCTGCAGCCGGTGCGCGACCGGGTGGTGATCGCCACGAAATTCGGCTACGATCTCACCGAGATGCCGGATCTGACCACCTCGGCGCGTCCCGTTGCGTTGTCGAGCCGTCCGGAGACCATCCGCCGGGCGGTGGAGGGTTCGCTGCGCCGCCTGCGCACCGACCATATCGACCTGTATTACCAGCATCGCGTGGACCCGAATGTGCCGATCGAAACGGTGGCCGAGACCGTCGGCGAACTGATCCGCGAGGGCAAGGTGCTGCACTGGGGACTCTCGGAGGCAGCCGCATCGACCGTGCGTCATGCCCATGCCGTCTGCCCGCTGACTGCCGTGCAGAGCGAGTATTCGCTCTGGTATCGGAAGCCCGAGGAGGAGTTGCTGCCGACGCTCGAAGAGCTGGGTATCGGATTCGTGCCGTTCAGTCCGCTGGGCAAGGCGATGCTGACCGGACGTTTCAACCGGGATACGAAGTTCGACAAGAGCGATTTCCGCTCGGCCATTCCCCGTTTCCAGGGCGAGAACCTGAAACACAACATGGAACTGGTGGAATATGTGGAAGAGCTTGCCCAGAGGAAACAGACCACCCCGGCCCGGATCGCCATCGGCTGGCTGCTGGCCCAGCGTCCGTGGATCGTCCCCATCCCCGGCACGAAACGCATCGAGCGTATCGAGGAAAATATCGGCGGTGAGGATATACGGTTCACATCCGAAGAGTTGGCAGACATCCGCCGCCGTCTGGACCGCTTCGAGATCCGGGGCGGACGCTATCCCGAAGATCAGGAACGCATGACGGGACTTTGATCCCGACCCCTATGCTTTATGCTCTCAACAAGCAGATCAGGGGCGTAGCAAAAAAACGCTTGTCTGATGACCTGCGCCGACACCTCCCCGAAAGAGGCGGAGCCGATCCGGCTCCATTACCGGACGCTGATGGATTATCTCGGATGGACAAGCGTGGGCGAAGTGGTGGCGCCGGGAGTGTGGACGGCCGACAGCGTCCAGCGCACGGACTATCCGCAGCAGGCCTGTCGGCTGGGCAAGAGCTTGTAATCATTTATCAGCAGTCAGAATGAAAAGAACAATAGGCTTAATCGTCCTCGTGTTGGCAGGAAGCCTGTCCGCGACGGCACAAACTACAGACAATATGGATAGAATCGACGTCTGCAAGCAAAATTACCACACGCTGTTCGGCGGCGAAGCCCTGACCGGACAGGGTACGGACCCTGAAATGATGGATATTCTGCAGAAGTTCGTCTTCGGCGAGGTCTTCCAGACGGGCCACCTGACCCTGAAACAGCGCGAGATGATCACCTGCATCACCCTCGCTACGATGCAGACGCTCCCCCAGCTGAAGGCCCATGCCGAAGCGGCACTCAAGGTGGGTGTCACCCCCGAAGAGCTGCGCGAGGTGATCTACCTCACCGCACCCTTCATCGGATTCCCGCGGATGCTGAATGCCCTTGGTACGATCAACGAAGTGTTCCAGGAGCAGGGGCTCTCCCTGCCGCTGAATCGGCAGGGCACGGTGACGGAAGCAACCCGCCACGCGACGGGCCGGGCCATTCAGGAGCGGCTCTACCCCGGCGGCATCGCGTCGGTGATGGCGGGTCTTCCGGGCGACCTGGGCAAGCCGGTGGAGCAGTTCCTCACCGACTACTTCTTCGGCGAGATATACAGCCGCGGCGCCCTCGACCTACAGACACGCGAGCTGCTGGGCTACTGCGTGCTGACGACCCTGGAAGCCGAGAGCCAGCTCCGGTCGCATTATCACGGCAACATCAACGCGGGCAATACGCCCGAAACGGTGACGGCCGCCGTAATCCAGTGCCTGCCCTACATCGGTTTCCCGGCCGCCATCAGGGCGCTGCGGATCATCGGGGAACAGCAGGCCGCCGATCGAGAGCGCGCCGTCGGGAAGCTGGTGCGGCTGTCACGGATTGTCGTGGATCCCGCGCAACTGGATGCCTACAACGCGCTCCTGAAGGAGGAGATCGAAGCCTCGATGCGCCTGGAACCTGGGGTATTGACCCTCTACGCCACCGCCGAGAAGAAGGCGCCGAACCGGATCACCATCCTTGAAATCTATGCCGACCGGGCAGCCTACGAAAGCCATCTTCAGACACCGCACTTCCGGAAGTACAAGCAGGGGACACTGTCGATGGTCAGGGAGCTGGAGCTGGTGGACGTCGAGCCGCTGATCCCGGAATTGAAAATCAAATAACACGCGAATAGGATGATGAACAGAATGATGCTGACCATGGCGGCAGTCATGACCGTGAGCGCTGCCGCCTGCGCCCAAAACCGGGGAGAAAAGCGTATGCAAACCGATAGCAAGGCGCTGGTCGTCTATTTTTCAGCGACCGGTACAACGGCCCGGGCAGCCCGAACGATTGCGGAGGCCACAGGCGGCACTTTGTATGAGATTGTTCCGCAACAAGCGTATACCTCCGACGATCTTGACTGGCGCAACCGGCAGTCGCGCAGCTCCGTCGAGATGAACGATCCGCAGGCACGTCCGGCGTTAAAAGGGACAAAAGCGGATGTTGCGGCCTGCGATGTCATCTTCATCGGCTATCCCGTCTGGTGGAATCAGGCGCCGCGAATTGTCAATACATTCATTGAAAGCCATGACCTGAAAGGCAAAACACTCGTTCCGTTTGCCACATCCGGCGGGAGCGGCATCTCGGGCAGCGTGAAAGCATTAAGAGAAACCTATCCCGACCTGAAATGGCAGGAGGGTAAATTGCTGAACGGAGCGAACCGGAATGCCATCCAGAATTGGGTCCGTGACGTAATGAAAAAGCAGTAAATCTCATAATGACAAACAGGCTGGTTTCTATTTCGTGACCCGGTAAGTTGACAATTTTTCAGGTTTCCTGTTTACTTTTCAATTTTCAAAGAATAAGAGGATCGAATCCGACGTGCCTTGCCGGGTACAAGGTCAAAACTGTTTGAATCAAACAAATATCGGCCATTTCCTTCAGGAGTTCATCATCGCACCCGACAGGAAGGACGCCATGAGGCCGCGCGGACAAATACCGGGCATGTCCGCATCAACAACAAAGGGAGAACCGGATTGGTTCTCCCTTTGCCGTTGGAGCGGAAAACGGATTTCCGACCCAAGCATATTTCTCATTCACAATCAGCGCATTACGTGAGGCATTTCCCTCAAAGGTCACTCCCGCGATACGGTCATCATGCACTCGTTTGCATCCCAATGCTTTCGACAAAGATAATGGAAAACTCCATTTAATACAAGCAAAGATGGGGATGGTACTGTTTTTTGAGTGTGGTGGATAATTATTGAAGTATTTGCTACAAGTCGGTCACAAATGCATAGATTGCAAACATGATGAGGTAGATACCCCAGGCAACAGTCCATGCATAACAGAGTTTCTTCTTTGCAATCTCCCAACTGGGATTGGCCCAAAAATCACGTGGCGCGATGCTCATCTCGACGCTGTACTTATAGGCTATCAGAAATCCGATGATGGGCAATATACAGGCAAGCCCTGCCTGCCAGGGGGCAAACATCCATACGATTACATCAACAGCAACAAGGATGATGATACTCAAAGCCAGCAAAATAAAGGTTAAACAGCCTACCATGACATTTTCTTTTTATGATTTAACAGGGGTATGTTTCGCAGATGGGTTCTGCAGAAAATCGGCAATAGCCTCCGAGATTTTTAATCCGACAGTCAGTTCAATCCACAGCCATTGACCGTTAGGGTTACATTCGAGAAAGACGTACTCGCCCGAGGGGGTCACAATGAAGTCAAAACAACCGAAGTTAAGACCCATCCGACGCAGGAACATCACGCATTGCGATGAAACGGAGTCCGGCAAGGCAAACGCTTCCTGCCTCAGCCCATGCTCATATCCCTGGCGCCAGTCGATGCGTCCGGTCTCCTCCTGCTGCGCCTGCGAGTCGATTTTGCAGGCAAAAACCTCTTCTCCTACCACCGTAACCCGCAATTCGAACGCCTTTTCGATGTACTCCTGGACGAAACTCACCGTTTGCGAGAAGGCTTCGCCCGGAACCTCTAGCAGAGAGACTGCCGGGGTCTTCTGTGCATAGAAAACATAGTCCACGCCCTGCTTCTCATCCCAAATGTCACACATCTCAATCGGCTTTAGAATCAGGTCGGTGCATTCCCGAGACATGTTCAGAAACGGTTCCTTGACATTGGAAAAGCAGCTCCTCGGAATCTTAAATCCGACTTCGCGGGCAATTGCATATTGCAGCATCTTGGATGCTGCCGGGCGGTCGTTGACAATACTGCCGATGGAAGGGATGTTCTTGAGCCAGTAGCGCAGGAATACCAAGAAACCGAGCGCCTCCTCGCGATTGTGTCGGTCAATCTCCGGGGTGCTCGGATAGGGAAGCTCTTCGGGCTTTTCCGGGCGACGGTCCCAAACGGCCGTTATCTCCCGGCCAGTCGTTTCCAATCCGTTCAGTCGGCAACGAATCCAGAAAGTAATTTCACCGACGGCATCAACCTGCCAGCCGAACTCGTAATCAGTGAGCAGCGCCTCCGTATTCAACCGGAAGACCGGCACGCCCCGCGCCGACAATCGCTCGATTACCGGCGTAGGGTGTGCGTCCTCCTTGTTGGTGATGATCAGAATCATGCTGTTTTATTGATTTTCTTGTAATTGAGATGCATCATTGCACATCGTACTTCTGCAGCATGTTGTTTGCTCTGCCGGAAGTATTTGGTTTCGCTCGAATCTGTTTTACAAATGCGGTTTCCTGAAGAGTTTGGTGATAAGATATTCAAATTTCCCAACTCCAATCATACGCTTGGTTACAAGAACCTTGCACGTGTCGACGTCGTCAGGAATGATATAGAAGTCATATGAAACATCGCTTTGCTTGAACAAACGGCGAAAGGTGATGCACAAACGCGTAATGGGTATAACGTAATGACGCTCCTGTCGGCAAATGAAGCCTTTTCCTATTTGCACGCATTCCTGGTTCTTTTTATATATGTCCAGGAGCCCGATTTGCTTGAACTGTGCCTCTATCTCCTGTGTGGTGTCTTTTGCTTTTTCCTTGCTGTTCTTCATCTTCAGACTGACATATTCTTCATTCCACACAGCATGTTGAATTTCTGTTTCTATTTGTTTATAGATCATGTACCTGTGACTATTCCCATATGTAGTAAAGTTATCCATCCACGGAGAGGCGTAAGCAATACTTGGCACTTGTTTAATAACCTCGTCAACATATTTCTCGACCGAGTAATTCGGCGCAAATATCTCGATTCTTCCTTGTCCATGACAGTCCGGGCAAGGAACAAAACCACGGCCGTGGCATTCCGAACAGGACCCTGTCTTGATGCGTTCTTCGCCCGAAGCGAAGTAACCATCCACATATTTTTCACGGCCGGAGCCACCGCAAGCCGTACATTTTATCCGGCCAGAGCCATGGCAGGTCTCACAAGGGACAAAGGGCTCGTGTGAGCGGGTTTTGTGTTCCCGATAAAACGTGCATTCGCTTTTTATTCCATTTCCATTGATGAGACTCTGGGATGGCTCTTGTCCCAGAAAGTCATAGTTATAATCCGCATATTGCGGTGATTCCGTGGATTCAGGAGCGAAGATATCCTCAACAATGCGAGTCTGAATCTGCGAGTCCCGCTGACAATAGCTGTCACAAAAGAGGCTGACGAGTAGTTGACCTTGTTCGACTTGTATGGAGGTCCCTATATTTCTCAGTATATCTACTTTCCTTTGCACATCTGGTTGTTTGATGCTGTTTTTGACAGCTTTGAGTATTTTCGGTAAGAAGGACCCTATCGAGTTACTATCATAGGGTATCTGTACCGTCGCCAAACAATATTGGGCAAAATATCTGTGCAGTTTTTGGGGAAGAATGCCGAATGTCCCTTCTTCTATGTTCATCTTAATATCTATTATATTCAATTAATTATTGTTGTAATATTACTTTGTCAGGATTGGTTCAGATTCGTTGTGTAGACAACCTGTACGGAGTATATCCTCCCGGCAGCATCGGTCCGGCCGTCCCAATCCACAACCGGCTCGGTTTCAATCGGAAGACCAACACGCCCCGCGCCGATAACCGCTCGAGTACCGGCGTAGGGTGTGCGTCCTCCTTGTTGGTGATAATCAGAATCATTTTACGTTCTTACTGTCGTCTATCTCATTTTTACGATCAGCCTTAATACCATAGCCACTGCCGACCTTAATTCTTGTATTAGACGTTTTCAATGACCGGGTTCCGACAGTTCGCATGTCATAGACGACCGACTGTTTGACCGGATCATAGACAATGGGCTCTTCCTGCTGGAGAGCTTCAATCGGCTGGGGTTTGGTGCATCCCATCAGCAGCGGCATCACCGTGCCGCAACTCGTTCTGGTTTGGTTGTAAAGCATAGCTCTGAAATTTAAAGGTTAAACATCATTTATCGTTCAAGGCAAGCGCTTGACGTTTGGTTCGGAATAGGCACAAAAGAAGCGCGAACTCCGGCTTTTTATCTCTAAGGTCCGACCAAGGTACCCATACCACAAAAAGCGAAGCCCGCGCAGTACGCGAGTTCCGACGTTTGGGCTTTGTGGTACTTCGTCTTTTTACTTGGTCGGTTTAAGAGATAAAGTGCAAGCCGTCGAAAAAGCTATATATGTCGTTCTTGTTTATGTCATAAGGCAAATATAGCAAAAAACCGTATCCTGCGCAAGGCTTCGTCGTTTTATGGTGTTGTTTTCATGATACAGATTTTTTTCTCCGGTCAGAGCCAAAGGTAGCCCACACATGGGAAAAATCACAGCTCATGTTTCCATGAATCGACTAAAATCCGACCGGTCGTCGAGACCTCCCCGACTGACCGAGCATCTCCGAGCGGCAGTATTCGTCGAGTTGCTCGAACGAAGGCTCCGCGCCCTGCAGGATCATGTCAACCGTCCGTTTGCGGGCGATATTTTCAATTTGTCCACCGCTGAAATCGTACCGTTCGGCCAGTGTGGCAGCCATCCGCTCGTCGAGCGTCGGGATCATCGACCGCCAGATCCGGCTCTTTGCCTCCCGGGAGGGCTTTTCAAATTCGATCTTATAGAGGAAGCGCCGCTCAAAAGCCCGATCCAGATTCTGCGTAAGGTTGGTCGTGGCGATCAGGATGCCGTCCAACTGCTCCATCTCCTGCAGAATAATATTCTGGATTGAGTTTTCCATCTTCTCGACGGCCCGCTGCGCCCCCTCCTGGCGGATGCCCAGTACGGCATCCGCCTCGTTGAAGAGCAGGATAGGCGCCCGCTCCGACTGGCGCACATAAGAGCGATAGCGGTCGAAAGCCCTCTTGATATTCTTTTCACTTTCGCCAACCCAGCAGCTCTTGATCTGCGAGACATCGACAACCATCAGATCACGCCCCGTGCGACGTGCCAGCTGGTAGACCGTCTCGGTCTTGCCTGTCCCCGGCGCTCCGTAGAAGAGGCAAGCAAATCCCTTGCGCATACCGCCAGCCTCCAGCCGCTGCTGGATATTGGCGAAATGTTTGGGATCGAGGAGTTCCTCCAACCGGTCAATTTGCCGTTGCACCGACGGGTTGTAGAAAAGTTTCTTGGCCGCAAAGGTCATGCCGTCGATCAAATCACTTTTCTTTTTAGTCTGCTGATCGATCAGATGAAAATCGGCGAACAACTCCTCCTTGGCTTTGTTCGTCAGATGATAATACTCCGAATCATTCAAGCCGTCGGAGTTGCAGTTTTCGAGAATAGTCATCTTCAGCAGGCCAAGGTTGCGATTACCCAAAGAATAGGATATGAAATGGGCATCGCTTCGGGAAAAGTAATCCTCCCAGTCGTGGGCTCCGACCATGTCATCATGAAAGTTAATGAAGCGATTGCAGAAGACATACAGAAGCAGTCGTTCCTCCTCGCAACCCTTTAAATCATAGGATTGAAACGCCTGGCAAAAGGCAAGTTGCGGGTTAGCCTCAATCAACATGTCAAGTTCCTGTAACAGACGTTCCTTCTCGGTCTCCTCGAAAACCTGTTCTATCCGATCGAAAAGCTGTTCAGTTGTCAAATGATCAATCGGTGCCGGAGTATATACCCGGTTCTCCTTGATGGCGTTCACCACCTCCTTTGGCACAGAATAATAGACCGAATTGTCCTCCTTAATGCGCCGAATGAAATGCTTTTCGACCAACATATCGGTTTCTGCCATCATCGAAATGATGCGTACCATACGACACCCCACCAACTCGGCGAAATCGCTGATTTGAATTCGGCTGTAAGCGCTTTTTTCCATGAAAAGGGCAAAAATCAGCGACTGTTCTTCGTTAATAGACATGCGTTCGGCGACAAACGTCAGAGACTCGCGGGCTTTTTCGTAGAATACCTCCCCGAGTTGCAATTCAATAGCCAGGTTGACGATTTGTTCGATCGCTCCGATCAGGGTCTGTTCAGGCTTCTTTTTATCCGGAAGCTGGTTTACTCCGGCTTCCGCATGGTGAATGGCACTTTGCGCTTCCGATCTCAGTTTCATGGCATCCGAAATTTTGATTTCTGATGCAAAGATCGGATGTCGTTGCGCCAAAACATGGCGTATCTCAAAAAACAGTTGCCAGCAGCATATGTCATTATTTTTCCCATGTGCGCCCTATTTTTGTCGCAGAATCAAGAAAAGCACGTTGTGATTTGCAGCCATCTCCTGTCGCCAAACTGCGAAACGGTTGCAGCGCATCGAGGACACCAATTTGGTCTGGCTTATTTTGAGAGGAGAGAACCGGGGACTGATGGTACGAAGAAGCGGAACACATGAAACAGGTGAATGTCCTATTGTTGGACCTTACCCAACAGAAATATCGCCGAAGACAGGTCGCAGGCAGGCATGGAACCAGCCGGGATTGTATTATACCCGAAAGAGGTCGAACTGACTATTGAAATATTCCACGAAAACATTTAATTTTATTATCCAGAATCCGTTTTATCAAAACTACTGACATGAATACATTGGAGCTGAAATCCGTTGCCGATTTGCAAAAGCTGGCATTTTACATACCCGATTACCAGCGTGGGTATCGTTGGACGCAACGGCAAGTAGAAGATCTGCTGAATGACATTTTCGAGTTCAGCCAAAAGGACAATGCAGGTATCTACTGCCTGCAGCCTTTGGTGGTTGTCCCGAGATCGTCGGACGAGCAACCGTTGGATAAGGCACACGCCACCGAAGTGAACGAGCAATGGGAAGTGGTGGACGGACAGCAACGTCTGACAACCATACGCCTGATTCTGGAGGTGTTGGGCCGGTCCCGCTTTTATGATATTACATATCAGACAAGAAAGGATAGTGCTGAGTTTCTGAATGAAATCACGACGACGGAAGCTGCAGGAGAAAAGGCTGAAGAAAAAGAAAAAAACAACATCGACTTTTACCATATCTACCTGGCTGTAACAGTTATCCGTAAATGGCTGAAAGAGAAAATGGATGAAAAGAAAATAGATGAAGAGAAAAAGAAGCTCTTTCAGAAGATTTTGCTCGAACAAGTGAAGTTTATCTGGTATGAAACCGAGGAAGATCCCAAAGAGGTATTCGCCCGATTGAATATCGGAAAAATCTCATTGACCAATGCCGAGCTGATCAAGGCCCTGCTGTTGAACAAATCCAATTTTGACAGCAGCGACGATGATAAAATCAGACTTTGGCAGCAGGAAATAGCCGTGGAGTGGGACGTCATCGAATACGCGCTCCAGTCCAATGAGTTCTGGCTCTTTCTCAATGCCCCCGGCGATGAACACCCCACGCGTATCGATTATGTTTTCGATATGATCTGCCGTTGCAACTTGTTGGGCTGCAAGGATGAGAAAGAGATTGACGCGACCGATGATTTCCGGACCTTCCGCTATTTCTACCACTATCTTGCCGTGCAGAAGCAGAATAAGATTTCGTTGGCACAGGCCGTTCGTACCATCTGGGAGAACGTACGGGAAATATTCCATACCTTACAGGAGTGGTTCGACGATATGGAACTATACCACTATATCGGTTATCTGATCTATATGGGCAGGAAGGTTGATGAGATTTACAAACAGTGGAACGTCTCTGACGGCAAGTTCGAATTCATAGAAAAATACCTGAAAGAAGAGATCAAGCGAACTATTCCATACAAGGATATCGAAAATACGGTTTACGAAGTCGAATCTGCCCCAAATAAAGGCGGAAGCAAGACAAACTGTCGCCCCATCCTGTTGTTGCACAACCTGCAGACGGTTATCAATCAGAACAGGATATTGGGCGCCAATGCAAAATACAAAAACGGGGTATTCTACAAGTTCCCGTTCCATCTGTACAAATTGGAAGGATGGGATGTGGAGCACATCGACTCGAATACCGAAAATGGCTTGAACGATATCCAGTCGCAGCGCGAATGGTTACTCAATGCCTATTTTGGTCTTCAGGAGGGCACCTATTCAGAACTTCAGGACAATATAAAAAAATTTTTCAAGCAATATACGGGTAAAGCCTATGAACAGAATGGGGATTCAAACAAACAGACGGTACGCAACGAGCAGTTTGCCGAACTGAAAAAACAGATTGAAGACATCGGAGGCAGTAAACGGCTGGACCAAAATGAAAAAAACAAGATATGGAATTTCACCCTATTGGATTCTTCGACCAACCGGAGTTACGGCAACGCCATTTTTCCGGCCAAACGCAGGGTTATCATCGGCAAGGACCAGGGAAAGAGGTTCAGTCTGCCGACAATCGACGAGAATGAAGACGGTTCAGCCGAAAATAGTCCCTCCGCGTTCATCCCACCCTGCACCAGATATGTATTCCTGAAATATTACAACACGGCCTCATTCGACCCCAATGTATGGACCCGGAACGATGCCGAGGCCTACAAAGACAACATAATAGAGGTCCTTAAAAATTTTCTGTCATGAGCAAGAATAACGATAAGGTTTCATTCTGGAAACTTCTGAACGAGAAAAAGATAATCATACCCATTATCCAACGCGATTATGCCCAGGGACGGGAAGGCAAGGAGTTTTTGCGCGAACGTTTTCTCGGGCAGTTGTTCGACTCCCTGAAGGACAACGCCAATCCTCTGGTGCTTGACTTCGTGTATGGCAGCGTGGAAAACAATACGCTCTATCCACTGGACGGCCAGCAACGTCTTACTACTCTATGGCTGCTTCACTGGTATCTGGCATTGTGCGCCGGAACGTTGTCTGAAGACAAGAAGGTGCTTGAACGATTCTCCTACGAGACGCGAATCTCTTCCAGAACATTCTGCCAGAAACTTTGCGGCATCACCCAGCCATATAAGCCGCAGAAACACGGCATAGCCACCTTTGTACGCAACCAAACCTGGTTCTACTCGGCCTACGAGCAGGATCCGACCATCCAGTCGATGCTGCGCATGCTGAATGGGACGGATATTTCGGACAGCAACAAGATGGATATTACCGACGGCATTGAAGAATACTGTATCAAAACAGGCCTTACAAAAGAAAAGGCTAAAGAGCTGCTGAAGCAATTAAAGGGTGAGGATGCCCCCATCAGTTTCTCCCTGTTGAACATGGAAGACAAGAACATGCCGCTCACCGACGATCTCTACATCAAGATGAACGCCCGTGGCAAGGTGCTGACAGACTTCGAGAATTTCAAGGTGGACCTTCTGAAATACAAGTTATCAAGCGGGAAATGCCTTATCCCGGAAAACGATATGAGCAATGAAAGTTTCAGCCTGCTTCTGGATACCCGATGGACGGACCTGTTTTGGCTCTATCATTCGACGGACTGCCATATTGACGAGATATACATGAGTTTTCTCAACCGCTTCTTTCTTAACTGGTACATCGCCAATACGGACGGGAGTGCGGATAAGGTAATATCCAGCGACCTCTACAAAGTACTGTCGGCGGCCGAAACCAGGAAAGGCTCCCACTACCGCTACCTAAGTATCTCCATCTACGAACCGGCACTTACCGGCGAGTGTATAGAAGCTCTCAGCAAGTGCCTCAATCGCATGTGCGATCTTTATAATAATGCAAAAGGAGATAACAAACAGAAACTACAGGCAATAGATGCACTTTTCATGCCATATTGGGAGGAATTTGCCGAGAATGGGGAGAGCGACAAGGCAAACAAAATCTTCAGCTTCATTCCCCGATATGTAACAGATGACAATACGAATACCCCTGTTCCAATCACTCTGAAGCAACAAGTCGTTTTTCATGCCATTTGCGTTTATCTTACCAACTGCGAGAAGGTTGAAACGGAAAATTTGAAGGATTGGATGCATTTTGTCTGGAATATGGTAGAAAACAGTTATCTGGACAGCAAACAGAGTGTCGGTGCCATTCGGTTTTTCGACAAGGAACTCAACAAGCTACCGAAGATAGAGAACCACATAGCACCAGATCCAGATATAGCCTGCAAAGATATTATTGCTTATCTGGCCGCGCTAAACGAGGGACAGATAAATGACGTATTCGGCCGCAGACAACTGCTCGAAGAAATCGCAAAAGCCAAACAAATTAAACAATACGGCTGGAAAGATAAGATTCATAAAGCCGAAAAGACCGCCTTCTTCAAAGGGGCTATAGCCTTTCTGTTCAACAACGAAAAGGGCGAAACGGATTGGAACAATTTCGACACGAAAAGGGATACTGCCCAAGAACTGTTCGACAAGGACGGAGTCAAGGCCGACAAGACCGTGGCTGCCATGCAGACTCTATACAGTTATTGCGATGATTGGGGCTCGCAATTCTGGTGGAATGCCAAAATATTCAACGGCAAAGCCAGCACCTGGAAGGAGCAGATTCTGACAAAGGTAGCCGGAGACAACAAATATGTGTATGCAAAGCCGGTTCATTATCTGTTGATGGGAGCCGAGCCCTCAAAAGAAAGGAAAGAGGACAGGCAGTTGCGGCTTTTGTCCAGCAAGTCATTGATCGAACATCTTGTAAAGAAAAACGCACAAGGTTTGGACATGTACATCCGAGACCCACATGATGCTTTACACTACTGTGGCAGGAAATACGGAGTCATGTTGAGTTATCAAGAACGCGACAAATGTCTGAATGAACTACTGAATAAGGAAAAGGGGAAAATAGTTCTGACAGACCAGAACGAGAGGATAATTATACTAAAAGACGAATATGGCGACGAAGATGTAGTATTCTGGGGCGATTTGAATATCAACTTTGTCTATTGCCCGGAGAACGGAAAACCTTTGCATCTGCAATGGTATCGGGGTCGCAGTTCGACAGAGTATGACATTTATCTAATGAATGAGGATTGGACGTACAAAATACGCCCTACTCCTCTTGAGAATGGGCAAGGCAATCGAAAGCGATTTTACTGTTTCAACCTCATTGACGAATCTCCTGGCAAATCGTTGGCAAACCAATTCTGCAAACAAGTAAAAGAGGAATTTGGGGAATTTATAAAGAATCCGGCTGAGTAGGCCGGATTCTTCTTGGTTTCTGTCAACGGTTATATTATTGTCGGGGCACATCACCTTTTGTGAAATCTGTTGTCCGCCTGTCCTCGTGAAGGGCATCTCGATGTCTACACATCTGCCAATTTGAGGGATGTGCTATAATTTAGCATATCATTATTGTATCTTTGCAGATAAGATTCCCGCCTTTGGAGAGATAAAAACAAACCATACAACCATGACAAAGAGTAGAAAAACGCGCTCCTCATCGAAAAGCAACGCCGCCACGCTTTTCAACCGTTATGTCTGGCTGGTCGATACGATCTACCGTGCCGGGCGCATCACGTTCGAAGAGATCAACGAGCGCTGGCAGCGTTCGTCGCTCAACGAAACCGGCGAAGAGCTTCCCCTGAAGACCTTCCACAACCACAAGAACGCCATCCAGCAGATGTTCGATATCAATATCGAGTGTAACCGCAAGGGCGGCTATCTCTACTACATTGAGCATGCCGAGGATATGGAGCGGGGCGGTGTGCGGACATGGCTGCTGAATACCTTTGCCGTAAACCACCTCATTAACGAAAGCCACCACCTCAAGCGGCGCATCCTTTTCGAGGAGATTCCCTCGGGACAGCGCTTCCTGACGCAGATCATCGAGGCGATGCGTGACAACCGGACGCTGGAGATGTCCTATCAGAGTTTCTGGAACGACACGCCCCGCACATTCGAGGTGGCGCCCTACTGCGTCAAGGTATTCCGCCAACGTTGGTATGTCGTGGCGTGCAGTACGAGCGATGACCGGCTGCGCATCTATGCACTGGACCGCATCCGGGAACTCCGCACATCGGAACACCTGTTCATCCTACCCGACGATTTTGACCCGCAGGCCTATTTTGCCAATTCGTTCGGCATTGCCGTCGATGAGAGTTACAAACCCGAGCAGGTACGGGTTCGCGTATCGGGCATCCAGCGGCAATACCTTCGCACGCTGCCGCTGCACACCTCGCAGCAGGAGACCGAAATTATGAACGATTCTTCCGTATTCGAATTCTTCCTGCGACCGACGCTCGATTTCCAGCAGGAGCTGCTGACGCATGCCGCCAACACCGACTGCCAGATCGAGGTTCTGCAACCGCAGTGGCTGCGTGTGGAAATGAAGCAAATCGGTCTCAATCTGGTGGAGGCCCATAAAATAGTTGGGCGCAAACAATGATTCGATATATTGCCGACACGGCTCACTATAATGAAGTTTTGAGTCGCGTGGCCCGCATAAGGCACTCGCTGTGGATAGGCACGGCCGACATCAAGGATCTGTACGTAAAGGTCGGAGCAGGTAGCAAACCCTTCCTTGCGGTGCTGGATATTCTGGTGCGGCGGGGCGTGGAGGTAAGGTTGATGCACGCCAAGGAGCCGGGGCCCAACTTCCGGACGGATTTCGACCGATATCCCGCCTTGTGGGGAGGTGTGAAACGCAGGCTGTGCCCGAGGACTCATTTCAAGATTCTGATTTTCGACTGTGAGGTTGCCTACATCGGTTCGGCCAATCTGACTGGTGCCGGCATCGGCATGAAAAGCGATGGCAAACGCAACTTTGAAGCGGGCATTCTGACCGATGAACCGGGGTTGGTAGATGCTGCGGCCGACCATTTTGACTCGGTCTGGACGGGAGCCCATTGTCCGTCCTGCCTTCGCAAGAGCTATTGCCCGGACCGCATCCGATAAACTCATCCGTTCCGCTTCGTCTCGGGCTGCATTTTCCCCAATCGCCCGGGAACATAAGCTGCGGTTCGGCCATACTCTCCTCTACCTTTGTCTCAACGACAAAACGGCAAAGGCAATGAATCGGATCGTAAAAATGCGCGACGTGCGGTTTGACAAGAGTCTCTTCGTCAATTTCCGCACCCGTACCGTGCTCGACAATCTGTTGTGCAGCTATCAGGGGCTGCCCAAAGGGGTGAACTACATGATTATCGGAGACCCCGGCGTCGGCAAGACCACCATCATTCTCGACATGCTTGCCAATATTCATGCCGTGCAACCCGCGGCACGGATTCTCTTCATCAGTGCCGAAATGAACGAGATTGACCTGGCGGTCTATGTCGAGCGCTTCCCGAAGTTCAGCGATCTGGATATTCTCTTCGTAGAGTGCGGATTCGATGAGGATGCCCATACCTGGCAACTCGTCTCCGATACGTTGGACGAGGGTTGGGACATTGTTGCCATCGATTCGTTCTACGAACTGCAGGGCATTGTCAAGGAGGAGGAGAACGTCACGAACAAGCGGGCCGAGAGCCTGCTGCTGTCGCTCATCAAACAACAGAACAAGGCACAGAACCAGCGCGATGTCAACACGACGTTTCTAACCATCCAGCAGGTGACGAAATCGGGTGCCTTCATCGGCTCAAACCGGCTGAAGCACATGATTACGGCGATGATGGAGCTGCGTCTGGACAATCCCAAGAACATCTACTCCGACCGGTACGTTACATTCTCGAAGCATCGTCGCGGAGATGTGAGGGTAAAACTCTACTACAACCTGAGCACGACGGGAGATGTATTTTACGACGAAGAACGCTACGAACAGGAGCAGGCCATCAAGCGACTGCAGCACAATGTCCGGAACGAACTTCACAACTTTGCCGACCGTTTCGATCAATTATTCAACACCCTTAATAGACAGCATAATGGATAATCAGACTTATTTGGAAAGACGGGACTCGTTCATCGCGGCGCAGCTGCCCTTCTGTACCGTAACGCCGCAGGAGCTCATTTCAACGGGCGAACACACCTATGAGGTCAATGGATTGGAGCTGGCCGTTGAGCCGGAGGTGTGCAGACTGCTGGATTCCTATCTCGGTTTGTCCAAACATCAGACAAAGGCTGTTTCTGAGACATTCGGCGGTTCGGGGATTCGCGACTTGCGCAACTATCTGGCTCTGTCGAACAGCATTGAAAGAGCCGGGAAAATAGCGTTGCTGGCCAACCCCGATACGAGGACGGTTGTCGGGGCAACCCCCATCAAGAAAGAGGCCATTCCTGTTACCTCGTTTTTTGATTTTCTGGAGATGTTCATGAATGAAAACGACTATGCTCCCGAGCAGTTCTATACCTCGGAGTTCGGAGCTGGAGGCGTCACGGTAAGTCTGCGGCCCCAACATACCGTTTACGATGAATTTGCCCCCGGTGATGAGTTTATTTCCAACGGTGTATGGTTCCGCTGGAACCTGGGCGAGGTGGAGGCCGGGAACTACTACATGCGCTTGATCTGCACAAACGGACAGATGGCACGGGTGAATGACAAAACCGCACGGACAAACCAGCTCGATGCTTCTTCGATGCGCAACATGTTATCATTGCCGCAATACGACGGGTTTACCAAAACGAATCTCGAAAAAGTCAAGAACAACGCATTGCTAGCCATGCAAACCGACGCTTCCGTGGGAGAGATGCAGATGGCGAATCGCCTGCTGAAACGCTACGGGGTGGACGAATCCGTGGCTGATGAGATAGCTCCCTATCACCAGTTGCTCACCTCATATGCTGCTGCCGGATACCACCTGGAGCATTTCCCCCTTGCGATGTCACACAGTGATATGAGGATGTGGGAACTGTTCAATCGATTGACTGCCTATGCAACCCATACCACTGACTGGGAGGCAGATGACAACCGTCGCAGCGGACTGATGATGGAGAGTCTACGGATGCTCAACCGGCCTCGGGATATCCAACGATATGTAAACATCTTTCAATAATCGGGATATCCCTGTTTTTAATTGAGTATGCCCTGCCGTGCAGTCGTTTGGCACAGCAGGGCTTTTATTTTGTCGAAAAGGCTGGATATGGGAATCAGATACTACTACAAAAACGGCAAAACGGGGTTTCAGACCGCTGGTGGATGCCACCTTACGAAGGCGTGCTGGGACGAAGCCTGGCTGCTCAACGATACGGACCGGGCATTGGTACGCGACAGCGAGGGGTATGCACTACTGCACATCCGCAGCGGACAACTCATCCGTCTGAACTGTGACCGTGCGGCACCCTATGGCGACACCCTGCTGCGCATCCGCCGCAAAGGGAAATACGGTTTGGTGGATTTCGAGGGCCGCACGGTCGTTTCTCCTCGGTATGAGGTGTTGACCAACCACTTTGCTCAATTCAATATCATTGGCCGTCGAGGCCGCTACGGATTGCTCAACCGGCAGGGCGGATGGGCACAACCGCTTCGCTACGACGTGATCCTCCCCGTCAACCAACGGGGCAACGACCGTTTGGCCTGCATCCGCCGACACAAGGTAGTGTTTTTATGAGATTATCCAGCTTTCCCAATCCTCCTCTTTCCACCCGATAGCGACCAGCCCCGGACTTGGCGGCGATGGATGCAAGGTCGTCCCCATGGGACGCTCCGTACAGCCTTGCAGCCGATGCCGGCAAGTCGGATCTTTGCGGACGGGTGGAAAGAAAAAGCCTATAGCCAAAGAGTTGCAACATACACACTCTCTCGTTACCAACTTGGCCCACGCGACTTCTTCTTCGGGATGATAAAGCGGCGCGGCCGGTCCTGCTGCTTTTGGGTCTGTGAAGGCCGTGGTTTGCGGGGATCGTCCCAACTCTCCCGATAGGTCGTATCTGATGCATTCTCTTTCCAGAGGTAGGGACGTGCCGTCGTGCCTCCCCACCATTTCACCAGCGCCCGCACGACATACCCCGCCTCGATTCGGTCCCGGTCCATGCGTCGCATCGTGTATTTCCCGTACTCCACCCAGTCCCGCGGATCGTCCCGATAGATCCACGCCATCTGCAGCCGGTCGTCCATCACCACATATCCCTCCGATTGCGTTCCCCGCACAAAGATCGGCTCTCCCTCGCGGAGCATCTCGACCTGCTCCTTGGTCAAGGGCCTGCCCGCAATCGACAGATTCCGATGCGGCACCTCTGGCTGTTGTTGCCGTTGCTTTTCCACCTCCAACTTTTTCAGGATAGCCGAAACCTGCGGACGTTGTTCATCCGTGTAGTTGCGAACCCGCTCGATCATCGCCTGCCGGAAGCGGTTCTGTTCGATCCGTTGCGACAGTCGACCGTAGCTGAACTTACGGTCCACCTGCGAAGCCTTGAACGTATGCCCCTCCAGGGTGAAGGTTACGCCCTGGATCTCCTTCGCCGGGTCACTGCCCCGATGAACAAAAGTCGTAGCGATATGTCGTTTGGCCAGTTCTCCGGCGAGTGCTGTCCAGGAGGTGCAGGCGGGCAGTACCTCCAGCAAGTAGTCGTAAATACGGTGGCGCAGTTGCTCCGGGCCATGTAGTCGTTCCGTGGCAACCTGCTCCTTGCCGCGCGAGAAAGTCAGTCCGTACTCCTGCTTGAGTTCCTTGCAGATACGCATATTGCGCAGGCGTTCGTTGCGGTCCGGGACCAGCGTCGTGTCGTAGCGCACCCGGTTGTAGAGGATATGCAGGTGGGGATGCTTCGTATCGGTGTGGCGCACGACAAGGTACTGCGTGCCGGTAATCTCCATGCGTTGCATATACTCACGTGCCAAGTCGAGCATCAGTTGCTCCGACATTCGCGGATCATCGTCGGGATGGAACGACAGCGAGATATGTCCGACAACCCGTTCGACATCGGGACGGGCCCGGCGTTGGAACTCGAAGCTGCCGATCAGCGCCTGCCGAGAGGTGAGCTCCACGCCGTCACTCGTCAGAATGTAAGCCTTTCCCGGCTCCTTGCCGAGCAGGTAACGCACCGCGCCGCCAAAGGATTTGCCGGTTACGATTTTGCCAATCATCGTTTTAGAGTTTTTGTTTCAGCCGTCCGATTACCTCGTCGTAGAAGCGGAGGATCCGCCGCAGCTCCTCCTCGTGGGAGGCAACCCCGAAGGCGTGCTGGAGGAAGGCCAGCTGGTTCAGATTGTTCCTCTCGCGCGTCAATTCGGAGACCAGGCGCAACTCCTCGGTCCCGATCCGCCGCAGGATCCGTCCCGAGGTGACCGCCTGGCGGGCATACTCCGAGAGGGTCAGATTGCAGGCTGCTGCCTTGCGTTGCACCCGGAGGTACTCCGCCTCGCTCACGCGGAAACGTACCGTGCGTGAGCGCAAGGTCGCCGCGCTCTTCCGCGGACGTCCGCCCTTGGGTTTCGTTACCTCCATGAAGCAAAGGCATTGGCGGTGGAACAAACAAACGGAAGCTGTTTCACGCAGCGAGCGTCGTCGGTCGAAAGCGACGTCCTGTGCCCCGAATCCGCGGCGAGCCCGGCGAGCGGCGGATGGTTCGGTATGCGACCCTCGGGAGCAGACCGGGCGGGGCAGCCCCGCAGGGCGAGGTGGTTCGAGATGGCAGCCAAAAACCCGATGCGGGGTTTTTGTGCCACGAGAACACAACCTCGCTCCTTTCGGTTTTCGGACCCGGGATTCAGCAGCACATTCGACGTTTGAAGTCGAACGGTGCGGAATCCCGGGGTCGCAAAGGCGTCAGCGCGGAGGCGCTCCCGTACCGGCAAACGGCAGGAGGTTCATGTCGCGGCAAGGAGGGGGAGCGTGCAGCTTTTGGCCCGAACGGATCGGGGCTTGTCGTCGTCCAACCGGGGACGGCGGGCAACCGATGGAAGGTAGTCGGCTCTTCAGTGGGGAGCCGTGGAGGGGATGAATGGCGTTGTCATGGTCGGTGGTTTTTGCGTTGTTTCGAGGATAACGGCACCCATCGCCGCTTTGTTTCACCATGGGGCGCGATTGCACGTTCTTGCCGGTATCCGGCGGCAGGGATATGCACGAAAAAAGCCCTCGGATCAGATGATTCGAGAGCTCGTATAGTCTGTTACTCGGCAGCCGGCCGAAGGTTGCGGTCAAGGACTGCCCGAATCCCCGATTCGGGATAGAGCAGCAGGCGGTTGCCAAGTACCGTGAAGGGAATCTGCCGCCGATCCCGCAGCGTCTGCAAGGTGCGCGGTGAGAGGTGCAGGCGTGTGCAGACCTCCTCACCAGTCAGGTAGCGCTCTTCGCCGATCATCGGGCGACGCTCCTCGGAGGCCTTCCGCAGCATGAGTTCCACGCTGTCCAGTCGTGTGAACAAGCGTTGTACCTCGTCGCTCGCTTCGTTGAGATAATCCAGCGGCATGGCTATCGCGTTTGAACGGTTTTGCGGGAGAGCCAGGCGGCGAGGTCCCGGCGTCGGTAGTAGAATTTACCGCCCAGACGCGAGCAGGGAATCGCTCCCCGGTCCCGATAGCTCTGCAGCGTGCGTTTGGTGATGTTCAGTGCCCGGCACACCTCTTCGCTGTCCAATCACCCGTCGTCCTGCGGTGGCGTCAAACGGCGTTCCAGGCGTTGGGCAAGGGCGGAGAGGTGTTTCACCCGTTCGAGGAGCCGCTGCCAACTCCGCTCCCCGATACATACGATCTTTTCCATGGTTTTCTTTCTGTTTGGTTTGACTATGCAGCAACCCGCCTCTGTGTGGGTTGCACTTTGTGTGGATGAGGACGCTGAATATTCAGCGGTCCCGGATCTGAAAGGCGCGGCGTTTCATCTTTTTTCCCGGTTTATGAATCTTTATTCCTGCAAGCTTGCACTCGGATAACGCGTGCAGCCCCTCAAAAGTTTCGCCCGCAAAGCGATGTGGCAGTGGTTGGCGTCGGTTGGCGTCGTGAGGGTGGACAAAATCGTGCAAACAATTCCTCAAAAAGAATCTATCGCGACATATTTTGTCATGCAACCCTTTTATCTTTGTGGAAAAAGAGTACGACCCATGACACTCGTTGATCAAATACGCCGCATGGTGATCATCGTCAGCAAACTCCATGGTGCAGGATACATTCCTGCCGGCGAACTGGTGGATTACGTGACCCAACGGATGCATTCGCAGTACGCCAGTTCGTCCGGATGTACGCTGCGAACCCTGCAACGGGATTTTCAAACCATCGAGGAGTTGTTCGGCCTCACAATCCGGCACGACAAACTGCGCGGATATTACCTTGCGGAACAGGTAAGGAGCGGTGCAGACTATGGCGAGTTGCTGCTGAATTTCGAGATCCTAAATGCCATCGATGCCGACAGCGACATCCGGCAGTATGTACTGCCGGAACACCGGCGTAGCCGCGAGATTCCCTATATCCCGGAATTACTCGAAGCCATCCGTGAACGGCATCCTGTCGTTTTTGACTACCAACTGTTCCGACACGAGGGGAAGATCGTACACCGGGAGGTAAAACCGCACTACCTGAAGGAGTCTCAGCATCGCTGGTATCTGATCGGATACATCGAGTCCGACGAAGGCGACTCGTTGCGCTGCTTCGGCATGGATCGTATTTCGCACCTGCTGATAAAGGATCGGGAGCGCTTTGTACGCAATGAACAGATCGACATTCCGGCGCTGTTTCGGGAGAGTTTCGGTATCTGGAACAACCCGAACGATCCGGTCGAAGAGGTCGTATTGAGATACGATGCATTGGACGGGGCCTTCATCAATACCTTGCCGCTGCATGCCACACAGGAAGTTCTCGAAGAGAAGCCCGACTCGCTGACCATCCGCCTGCACGTACGTATTACCAACGACTTTGTCATGGCCCTGTTGGCCCGCAGCCGTTCGCTGGAGGTCATACGCCCCGCCTCACTCCGAAAACGCATCTACGATACCTGCCTCGGGGCAGCCGAGCGCAACAAACCTGCGGGAGATGAACGATGAGCGATTTTGGAATGAACCGGCCGGACGGCGGCTCGCTGGCTGTCTGGGGGTGTCGGTTGTTGTCGGCGTGGCGTTCTGCCTGATCTGCCTCGGCTTTTACTACCGTAATCGACAGGCGCCTCCCCGGCGGGAGAATCCATGGCGGAACTACGATTCTTCGCGTCCGATAACCGATGTCAAGGCGTTGGATTACGATCGTCGGTGGATTCTTTATCGGGACGAAGAGCTGCGGAAATCGTTGCAGACGTTCTCCTGGGCGACGGACGGTCGGATGTACAACAACCCGGCCAATTGCTACGAAGACTACTATGAAGAGTTATATGAATATTATCATGATTAAATAGCAGAGTTTTAGCGTATGAAAGGGAAACGTGAATTTACGGAATCGGAGATCGACCGACTTCGGGAGTTGATTAGGAAAAGAGTGCATGCAACGCGCGAACAGCAGAAACGGATTCGTGACGCGATGCGCCGTATCGGATTTTACGGTCAGGCCGATTGGGGAATTCAAGATTGCCAGCTTGAAGATCTCGATGGACTGATCCGTTCCGGCCAAATCACGGTTACTGGCGCAACAGCGCCTCGACCGGCAGGGGGTGTACCCAAACCCGGCGGACGGGAACAGGAGGCGAGCAAGGTTGCCCAAACGGATGAAGAAGCGGAAGGATTAGACTGTCCTGATCTCGACTTCAAGAGTATCGACAACCTGCGTCGCAACGGCTTCTCCGGCTTTGTCTCCGTAGCCGCATTAAGGCAGGATTTAACACAGATTCCGGATATTCGGGGCGTCTACATGGTCGTTCGGAAGATCGGGAGCCGACCGCAATTCCGTGCAACGGGAAGTGGAGGGCATTATAAAGGGACGGATCCCAACGTTCCGATTGAGAAGCTCCGCATGAACTGGGTGGAGGAGACTTGTGTCTTGTATATCGGAAAGGCCGGAGACGAGCACAGCCAAGCGACCCTGCGGAGCCGTCTGCGACAATATTTGCAGTTCGGGGCAGGAAAACCGAGAGGTCACAAAGGCGGACGCTACATCTGGCAACTTGAAGATGCGGAGGACCTTCTGTTCTGTTGGAAGCCGCTGCCATCGGGCAATCCACCCAAAGAGGAAACCGCATTGCTCGCAGCATTCAAATGTCAATACGAGGGACGGCTTCCCTTTGCCAATCTCAAATCATAAAAGAACCTGCTTAAATAAAGTGGCGGCGGGGATCTGCAATAGGCCCCTCGCCGCCACGTCTTCATTTTTCAACTCAACAACCGATCTATGCCGTCAGCACCTTGCCGATACGACGCATCTCGCGACTGATGTTCGCCTCGGAGATCTTCGCATAGCGCCGCGTCATGTTCGTATTCGTATGGCCCAGAATCTTGGCGATAATGTCGATCGGCATTCCGTATTCAATCGCCAGCGTGGCAAACGTATGGCGCGCAAGATGCGTGGTCAGATGCTTCTGAATCTGGCAGATATCCGCTATCTCCTTCAGGTAGGCGTTCATCTTCGTATTCGACGGGACCGGCAGCAGTTTGCCCCGCGCCCGACAGTTGGCATCGTCGCGGTACTTCTCCAGCAGGGCCGCCGCCTGCGGAAGCACCGGAACACGGCTCATCACCGAGGTCTTCTCCCGCGGTTTATGAATCCACAGTTGCCCCTCCTCGTCCGTCGTGAAGTGTTCCCGCCGCAGGTGGTCGACATCCGTAAAGGCCAATCCCGTCAGCGCGCAGAAGCAGAAGACATCCCGGATCCGTTCCAGACGCTCATTAGGCATCGGTCGCTTCAAGAGCAGGTCCAGTTCTGCTTTCGTCAGCGGCACCTTGACATTCGTCTTGTCGATCTTCATCTTGTAGTAGCGGAAGGGATTCTTCTCGATCCATTCGTTGCGGACCGCATAGAGCAGGAAGTTTTTCAAACAGCAGAGCAGATTGACCGCTCCGTTGTTGTGGCAGTTGTAGGCCGTCTGCATGTAGGTGTTCAATCCATCGACGTAGGCATAGTCGATCGTCTCCAGCGGAAGATCCTCCTTGCCGTACACCTGCCGGATATATTCGGTCATGTAGCGCAGCAGGCGGTGGTACTTGTTGGCCGTGAGCTGCGTGATCCGGGTGCCGACCTCCTGCTGGCGTTTCTCGCAGTATTTGCCGAATTCGGCCAACAGCATCCGGCTCGAAGAGGCGGAGCCCAGCAGCTGTTTGACGGCAAAGCAGGTCGGTGCCCTGTTCTCCTGGATCAATCGGTCGTAAGCGGCCAGGATCGAGGCCCGGTAGCTGGCTACGATACGGTTGATCTGCTGGTCGACCTCATCCTTGTAGAGCGAGCGTTCAAGGCGTTGGTTCCAGCGTTCGGGCTCGATCTGGCATTGTGTATAGACTTCGGTCGACTGGCCGGTCGTGGTGATGCGGGCATAGATCGGGGCTTTGCCCTTTTTTGTGACTTTGGTCTTCTTGCAGAAGAAGACGACGCTGAAGGTGGTTCGTGGCAACATGGCTGCTTGGTTTTTGGATAAATTAAACGTCTTCAGCATCGGAATGTTGCAGAGTAAAATGATGCAAATCAGCGAAATAGAGCTAAATCGTGACCTGTTTTCGGTCCGAGCAAAAAAGGTCACGATTAAGGCGTGAAATACTTGCTGCCTTTTGCTTCAACAGGAGTAGAGGATATAAGAAAAAGCCTTGTATATCGCTGATATACAAGACTTTTTGCTTTCTATCGGGGTTTCTTTCTGGCCCCCTCTGGAGCGGAAAACGGGACTCGGACCCGCGACCTCAACCTTGGCAAGGTTGCGCTCTACCAACTGAGCTATTTCCGCATGGTTTTCGTTTGCGAGTGCAAAGGTAGGCAAAAAATCCGAATCTCCAAATTTTTTATGTTTTTTCATGCGAAATTTTTACCAATTCCCCTGCCGACAGTACACAATCCGCCTTTGCAGCCCCCAAAGCGCCACAATCCACACGACTGCCGTATGACCGTACACACCACCCTACGCGCGCTGCCCTACCTGCCCCGTTCGGGTCCATCCGCAGCACACGGTCCCAACCGGTTCCGCCCCCGGGAGCGCAGCCCGGCAACTGTCTGACAGAACCGGTCGTCGCCGAAATGCCGTCTGTTCGGTCCGCCGGTCGTCCCGACCGGGTCGAACGCATGCGACGGTCGGAGCGAACGAATGGGCCTATCGGACGAAACAGTCGGGCCGAACGGGCAAACGAGACGAACGTAACAAACGCAACAAACGCAACGAAAAACCTGCTGCGACAATAAAGCCGGACTGGCTGTAACGGAAAGTGCCGACGGAAACGGAGGCCTACCGGTCCGACTCGTCGCCGAAAATACGGATGCGGGCATCGAGCGGCTCGAAGCTCTTCTCCGCGGGATGGTCCAGCGGCCGGCCGAAGGGCATCTGGGCGACGAGCCGCCACGTCGCGGGCAGTTTCCATTCGCGGCGCACCTCGTCGTCGATAAGCGGATTGTAGTGTTGCAGCGAGGCGCCGAACCCCGCATCCTCGAGCATCGTCCAGACGACCAGCTGGTGCATGGCCGAGGTCTGCTCGGACCAGTGCGGGAAGTTGTCGGCATACTCGGGATACTGCTGCTGAAGCGTGCGCACGACAGCCTCTTCCTCGAAGAAGAGCACCGTACCGTAACCCGAGGCAAAGGCGGTGTCGATCTTGCGCTCCGTGCGCGGGAAGGCCGCCGCGGGCACGATCGGCCGCAAAGTATCCTTGACCAGGCTCCAAAGTCGGCCGTGCTGGGCTCCGAGCAGCAGCACGAGACGAGTCGACTGCGAATTGAAGGCCGACGGGACGTATTGCACGCTCCAGCGCAGAATTTCCTCGATTTCGGCATCTGTTACAGGCGATTCCGGGGCCAGCGCGTAGTAGCTGCGGCGGAGGCGGAGAGCCTCCTTGAATGTTCTCTCCATGGCGATCTCTGTTTTTACGGTTTATGGCAAAGGCATGCAACTTTCATGCGAAGGTACGAAATATTCCCGTCGTGCGTTATCTTTGCGGTGATGAAACACGCAATCGAACTCTTTTCGGAACTCGGCCGACGGCTGGAACGCCTCGGCGAGGATGCGGCCTCGCGCAAGGTCATCGCCCGCGCCTGCGAGGCCAACGGCTGGTTCACACCACTCGAGGTATGCCGTGCGGCCCGGGCCCTGGCGACGGAGATGCTCACCGAAGAGCGCCTCCGCGGGTGGCTCGCAGCCTACCCGCTTCCCGTCGCACAGGCGCGCAACGTACTGGTCATCATGGCCGGGAACATCCCCCTCGTGGGGTTCTTCGACCTGCTGTGCGTCGTGGCGGCGGGCGACCGCTGCCTGGTCAAGCCCTCGGCCAAGGACCGCGTGCTGATGGAGTATGTCGTCGCACAGCTGCGCGACATCGACCCCGAGGCGCAGGTCGTTCTCTATGACGGCACGCAGCCGGTCGACGCCGTGATCGCCACGGGCAGCGACAATGCCAACCGCTACTTCCGGGCGCAATACGCCGGAATCCCCGCCCTGCTGCGCGGCAGCCGGCAGTCCGTCGCCGTACTCTCGGGCTGCGAAACGCCCGAACAGCTCCGCGGGTTGGCGGACGACATCTGGGCCTACTCGGGACTGGGATGCCGCAGCGTGTCGCTCCTGTTCCTGCCCGAAGGATATGACCTCAAGCTGGAGATGCCGGATGTAAATCCGAAATACATAAACAATTACCGCCAGGAAAAAGCGCTCTGCGAGATGAGCGGCACCCCCTACGTCGACTTCGGCCGCGCCGTGGCCGTCGAACAGCAGGAATTCCCCGCGGCATTGAGCCGCATTGCCTTTGTCCGATATAAAACACCGGAGGAGGTGACGGCATGGTTAACACAGCACGACAACGAGTTGCAGTGCGTGGTCACCACCCTGCTGCCGCACAGCCGCCGGGTGGACTTCGGACGGGCGCAGTCGCCCTCGCTGACCGACTGGCCCGACGACCGCGACGTGCTGGAATTTCTCTGCGGGCTGTGAGCGCGAGCCGCTTTTTTCACTACATTTGTACGCAAACAGACACAAAAAACGATACGGATATGTCGATGGTTTTCCGATTCCGGATGTTGAGCGACGAGAACGACCACTTCGTGCGCGACTACGAGGTGATGTACGACATGACGCTGCTCGACTTCCACCACTTCATTCTCGAGACGCTCGAATACGAGGAGTGCATGGCGTCGTTCTTCACGGCCAACGAGCGCTGGGAGAAGCAGCGCGAGTTTACGCTCCTCGAGATGGGCGACGATATGACCGGGGCGCCCGAACTCATGGAGCACGTGACCCTCGGGCAGATCATCCACAACCGCCGCGACCGGCTGATCTACCTGTTCGACCTGCTCGGCGACCGCGCCTACTACCTGGAGCTGACCGGAGCGTATGAGGCCGAGAAGGGGGCCGTCTATCCGCGCGAGATCTACGCCCAGGCGGAGGCTCCCGACCAGTACGACCCCTCGAAGAACCGCGACGACGAGGAGGAGGGGTCGGCCTTCGACGAGATGATGGGCGACTTCCGCGACTTCGAGGGCGACGACTCCTATGACGACGAGTACTAAACGGCTGGTGGTCCTCGTCGGGCCGACGGGCTCGGGGAAGACCGACCTGAGCATCCGCCTCGCCCGGCGGCTGGGGGCTCCGATCCTCTCGACCGATTCGAGGCAGCTCTACCGCGGCATGCCGATCGGCACGGCGCAACCCACGGCAGAGCAGCTGCAAGCTGCCGAACATCACTTCATCGCGTCGCACGACATCACGGAGAACCTGAACTGCGGAGCCTATGCCGAGCAGGCGTTGGCTCGACTCGCGGAACTCTTCGCCACACACGACTGCGTCGTGGCGGTCGGCGGATCGGGTCTCTACGTGCAGGCGCTGTGCGACGGGATGGACGACCTGCCGCGCGCCGACGAGGCGCTGCGTGCGGAGCTGATGCGGCGGATAGACGAAGAGGGACTGGAGTCGCTTGTCGGGGAGCTGCGGCGGCTCGATCCCGACTACTGTGCCGGTGCGGACCTCCGGAATCCCGCGCGCGTGGTGCGGGCACTCGAGGTCTGCCTCCAGACGGGACGCCCCTACTCGTCGCTGCGCACGGGCATACGCCGCGAGCGGCCCTTCGAGGTGGTCAAGATCGGTATCGACCTGCCGCGCGAGGAGCTGTACCGACGCATCGACTGCCGCGTCGACCGGATGCTGGCCGACGGACTGGAGGCCGAGGCGCGGGCGCTGTATCCGCACCGGGAGCTCAACGCCCTGCAAACGGTCGGCTACCGGGAGTTGTTTGACTATTTCGACGGAAAGATACCCTACGACGAAGCCGTGCGACTCATCAAGCGCAACTCGCGCCGCTATGCCAAGCGGCAGCTCACGTGGTTCCGGCGCGACCCCGAAATCCGGTGGTTCGCGCCCGATGACGACGAAGCCATCCTGGCCGCCATCGGCTGACGGAAGATCGGCGGACGCACGGTCGCTGCGGCCGGCGTCCGCGTTTTTTTTGCGGAGGCAAAAGCCGCAAGGGCTTGTAAAATCGGAGAATATTGCGTACTTTTGCCGTCGCCTTTCGCAGAAAAGGCGTGTGTGGCTCGGATGGTGGAATAGGTAGACACGCCGGACTTAAAATCCTGTGACCAGCAATGGTCGTGCGGGTTCGATTCCCGCTCCGAGTACCGAAAGCGGGCAACCTTCGTGGTTGTCCGCTTTGCTTTTTCCGTACCCGCCCGAATCAGGACCGGACGGTTGTCCGGAGCGATCCGCTCCCGGCACAGTTTGCCGCCGTCGCTGCGCGGAACGGATGGCTGCACCCCGGGAACCGTCACAATCGCTCCGCGGTCTATCCGTAAATCTCGTTGAGCAGCCGGGCCAGGCGGACCCCGCCGCGCAGCAGCTGCATCTCAAGGATCGGTGCAGCCCAGTTGACGTAATCATACGAAATCTTCGTGCCTTCCGGCGTGCGGTCATAAACTTCCGAGCAGATTGCCTGCGTTTCGAGCAGCCAGTCGCGCGGCGTGCCCGCCTGCAGACGCATCTCCTCGTCGTCAGGCAGCCGGTCGATCTGCTCGCGCCACTCGGTATAGCTCCAGCGGTGCGCCGACTCGATGAGGTTCGTATCCCACACCGCGTGGAGGTTCGTCGCCTTGCCGAAATAGACCACCGGCACCCGGTTGCCACCCAGATCGGAGAGACGGCCCGTATGCATCGGGCAGTGCATGTCGCCCACGAGGTGGATCAGCATCTGCAGCTGCACCCGCTCCTCGGCAGGATCCAGATCGCCCGACTTGAGACTGGCGACCAGGTCGTTTACGGCCTTCAGCACGTCGCCCTTGGGATTGGCTGCCATGCTCTCGAGCGTCTCGCCCGCGTCGATGTTCAGGTAGTGCCACGTCTTCGTATAGGCATACTCGGGCGTGTGGCTGGCGTTGTCGAGCCAGTTGGCATAGTAGACGGGCGAGTGTCCGCCGAGGACCTTGTCGATGCGTTCGGCCGCCTCGGGCGTCAGGTGGCATTCGGCTATGTAGGCCGTCACGTCGTGTCCCTTCTGCCCCCACGCCGCGGCACTCCGCACGGCCAGCAGGCAGGCAATCAACAGCAGGATTCGTTTCATCATCGCATTCATTGTTTTGGGCGCGGTCCCCGCAGCGTTTTTTTGCCGCACGGCCGCGGATCGTTCTCCGCAAAGCTACGATTTATTTCCGAATCGGCAGTGCGATCCGCCGAAAAAACGGCTGCAACAGGACGGCAGCGAGACGACAACGAGACGACACCGGGAAACGCGGCGCGCCCCGGACCGGCCGGAGCGAAGGGGACTTCGTGGCGCCCCGGGCGGGAACAGGACGCGCATCGGCAAGCCCCCGCTTCGTGCACAAAAAACGGGGAAGCCGTCGGCCGCCCCGTTTTCCTGGTTGGATGATCCAAGGAAGTGTAGCCCCTCCCCTTTCACTTTTTACTTTTTACTTTTCACCTTTCGATCAGTGGTTCATCGTGGCGAGGAACTCCTCGTTGCTCTGCGTGAGACCCATCTGCTTCTGGAGGAACTCCATCGCCTCGACGGGCGTCATGTCCGAAAGGTACTTGCGCAGCACCCACGTGCGGTTCATCACGTCACGCGGCAGCAGCAGGTCTTCGCGGCGCGTACCCGAAGCGATGACATCGACGGCCGGGTAGACGCGCTTGTTGGCGAGCTTGCGGTCGAGCTGCAACTCCATGTTGCCCGTACCCTTGAACTCCTCGAAGATCACCTCGTCCATCTTCGAGCCGGTGTCGATGAGCGCCGTGGCGATGATCGTCAGCGAGCCCTTCTCCTCCGTATTGCGGGCCGCACCGAAGAAACGCTTGGGCTTGTGCAGCGCATTGGCGTCCACACCGCCCGAGAGGACCTTGCCCGAGGCGGGCTGCACGGAGTTGTAGGCGCGCGCCAGACGGGTGATCGAGTCGAGGAAGATCACCACGTCGTGCCCGCACTCGACCATGCGCTTGGCCTTGTCGAGCACCATCTCGGCCACCTTGACGTGGCGCGAGGCCTGCTCGTCGAAGGTCGAGGCGACAACCTCGGCCTTGACGTTGCGCGCCATCTCGGTCACCTCCTCGGGGCGCTCGTCGATCAGCAGCACGATCATGTAGACCTCCGGATGGTTGTCCGCAATGGCGTTGGCGATCGCCTGCAACAGCATCGTCTTGCCCGTCTTGGGCTGGGCGACGATCAGCGCTCGCTGCCCCTTGCCGATGGGCGAGAAGAGGTCCACGATGCGCGTCGACATGTTGTTGTGGCCGTTGCCCGTCAGGCAGAACTTCTCGCTCGGGAAGAGCGGCGTCATGTACTCGAACTGCACGCGGTCGCGGATGTACTCGGGCTTCAGGCCGTTGATCTCGTTGACGCGCACCAGCGGGAAGTATTTCTCACCCTCCTTCGGGGGACGGATCGTGCCGTTGACCGTGTCGCCGGGCTTCAGGCCGAAGAGCTTGATCTGCGACGGCGAGACGTAGATGTCGTCGGGCGAATTGAGGTAGTTGTAGTCCGCCGAGCGGAGGAATCCGTAGCCGTCGGGCATTACCTCCAGGACCCCTTCGCCCTCGATCTCGCCGGCGAAGTCGTCCTTCGTGATGACCTCCTCGTCGAGGTGCTGCGCCTCGGTCGCCTCGCGGCGTTCGTGCCGCTCGTGCCGCTCCGCACGGTCGCGGTGCGGGTGTTCCGGGGCTGGTTCACCCCCCTGCGGCGCCTCCTGCGGGGTCTCCGCGGCGCTCTCCGGCGCGACGGCCTGCTGCACCTTGGGCTTGCGGCCCCGGCGCTTGGGCTCGGGGCGGGCAGCCTCCTCCGGCGCCGCCTCGGATGGTTTCTCCGCGGCAGCCGCTTCTGCCGGCGCGGGTTCCGCTGCCGCACCGCCCGGCTCCGCAACCGGCGCCGCAGCCTCCGACTTGGGAAGCCGGGGACGGCGTCCCCGCGCGGCACGCACCGGAACGGCCGGTGCAGCCTCCGGCGTCGTCTCGACGGCGGCCGGAGCCCCGGACTGCGCCGAGGCGACAATCTTATCTATGAGTTCGCGCTTTTTCACCATCACGTTGTCTATGCCGAGCGTCTTGGCTATCTCACGCAGTTCGGCAAGGTTTTTCCCTTCGAGCGCTTTCAGATCTTGCATACGGACTATTTGTTTTCTTGAGATTTTCACAGCCGGACGGTCGCCCGGCCTTCAGGAATTTCGCTTGCAAAGATAGTGCATATTTTTGAATTTCAAAATAAAAAGTACGGACACCGGGGGTTCCGGACCACCCCGGCATGCGAAAATACCTACTTATGGGGATTGCCGCACGCCGTTTTTTCCCGACCTTTGTTCCGGAAACAATGGGAAAACGATTCAGCCATCGCATTGTTTGTATTGTTACTGTTTGTGTGTGGAAAACCTCCCCTTTTGCGGGAGGTTTTTTCGTGCGCCGCCGCCGGGTGTGGAATATTTCCACACGGGTGTGGATTATTTCTACATTCTTTTCGCTATCTTTGAGCCCGAAAATACCGCTATAACGCTGTCCGAAAGCAATTTGGCATTTTCACGGCAGTGTGGCCCGCGGATTGGTAACATGTATGGAAACCCTTGTAAACACCATTTCGATATGAATCTGGACAGACTCAAACCGGACCTGACGAAGCTGAACATGGCCGAACTGAAACGGACGGCCTCGCGCGTGAAGCACGTCCGCGTGCGGATGAACCGCAAAGGCTGGATCGGCCTGGCTGCCGGCGTGCTGATCGCGGCCGGTGTGCTCTATCTGATCTTCCGCCCGCGCCCGGCCGTGATCGAGCTTCCGGTCGTGGCCGTAGAGCCCGTGACGACCGAGGACGTGAACATCTACGGCGAATACGTCGGCCGCATCCGCGCCCAGCAATTCGTGGAGATCCGCGCCCGCGTGGAGGGATACCTCGAACGCATGCTCTTCGCCGAGGGTACCTATGTCAAGAAGGGCCAGACGCTCTTCATCATCGACCCCAAGCTCTACCGCGCCCGCGTGAACAAGGCCAAGGCGCAGCTCAACAAGGCCCGGGCCCAGGCACAGAAGGCCGAGCGCGACCTGAACCGCATCCGCCCGCTCTACGAGCAGAGCGCCGCGAGCCAGCTCGACCTCGACAACGCCATCGCCTCCTACGAGAGCGCCGTGGCCGACGTCGTCGTGGGCGAGGCCGACCTCACGCAGGCCGAGATGACGCTCGGCTACACGAGCGTGATCTCACCCATCGCGGGCTACATCTCCGAGCGCTACGCCGACATCGGCACGCTCGTGGGTCCGAGCGGCAAGTCGCTGCTGGCCACCGTCGTCAAGAGCGACACCGTGCGTGTCGACTTCAGCATGACGGCCCTCGACTACCTGCGCTCGAAGGCCCGCAACGTCAACCTCGGGCACAAGGACTCCACGCGCAAGTGGGATCCCTACATCACCGTGACGCTGGCCGACGGATCGGAATACCCGATGCGGGGTCTGGTCGACTTCGCCGACCCGCAGGTCGACCCGCAGACAGGTACCTTCTCCGTGCGCGCCGAGATGGCCAATCCCGACCACATCCTGCTGCCGGGCCAGTTCACGAAGGTCAAGCTGCTGCTCGACGTGCGCGAGAACGCCATCGTCGTGCCGACGAAGGCGCTGGTCATCGAGAAGGGCGGTGCCTACATCTACGTGGTGCGCCCGGACAG
>ENA-OYWC01000149-OYWC01000149.1-human-gut-metagenome-genome-assembly--contig:-NODE-149-length-32141-cov-28.461572_pt1 | contig 32141 bp, 27 predicted proteins | sample MGYA00244165_ERZ653387 | MGnify/ENA primary metagenome ERZ653387 (study PRJEB26926, sample SAMN06164974) | human gut metagenome | biome: ENVO:00009003; feature: ENVO:2100002; material: ENVO:00002003...
TTGCAGAATTAAATGAGATTGTGACAATGTATCTTGATTATGCAACAAGACAGGCACGAAGACATATTCCTATGACTATGGAAGATTGGAAAACAAAGCTTGACGAATTTCTTAGATTTAATGATGCGGATGTACTTCAGGATAAAGGAAAAGTAACAGCAGCTATTGCAAAGGAATTTGCAGAAAGTGAGTTTGAGAAATACAGAGTTATGCAGGATTCACTATATGAAAGTGACTTTGATAAATTGATGAATGATATGGAAAAGAATGATGTTATCCATTAGTACCACAAAACTTCTAGTTGTAGAATTATCGGTTGCAGATTATAATTTCCATAGGTGGACAAGCAAACTGACAGAATATTATTCTGTGAATAGCAAACCAACCTGCAAGCCACCAGAACTACACACAATAATGAAAAAATGCAATGGTACTGGATTGGTACTAAAAAGATGTGAAACAAAAAATAATGTGTGGAAAAGGTACGGGTTATCAATACAAAATAGTATAGGTAACTACATTGAAATAACCAAGATTAAACCAAACTCTGCGAGTTTGAATAACGGATTAAAATGCCGAAAGCCTGTATTTATGCGGGTTTCCGGCATTTGTTTTATCAAATGGCTCTAGTTTGGCTCTATTTGTGGGCGGGATAAGGGTTGCGAAAGCACTGATGGAGAAATAAAAAGGAAAAAGTGATATATGCATCTTGGAAGCACAGCAATACTGAAAATTATAAGTTCAGCTGGAACAAAAAGTATGTTATGTACTGGAGAATTCCGGGAATCTGTGGGGAGTAATTGCGGGAAAAAAGGGAAAAGCGTATAATGCAAGAAAATAATGTTTTCACAGTGTAAAATAGAGGAGATAACTATCATGCAGAAAATACTGATTTTAGAAGATGATACAAATATCAATAATCTGCTTCAGGAAGCATTATCCAAAGCAGGCTATTCCTGTGAGCAGGCGTTTTCCGGAACTGAGGCAAAGCTGCTTTTGAATATGCAGGAGCATAGCTATGCACTGGTGTTGCTGGATTTGATGTTGCCGGGAATTACAGGAGAAGCAGTTCTGGAGGAAATACGGAAAAAGGGAAATCTTCCGGTTATTGTTTTGACTGCGAAAGATAGCTTGGATGAAAAGGTAAAGGTTTTAACTAGTGGGGCTGATGATTATATAACGAAACCTTTTGAAATCAGAGAGGTACTGGCAAGAATTCAGGTACAGTTTCGTCATACAGAAGAAAAGGAAATAAAAGAATCTAACCTTTCGTTCAGAGAGATGGTATTGAACAAAGCTACTTTTCAGGTCAGCATTGGTGGAAAAATACTTCCTAAGATAACAAGACAGGAGTTTGCGATTTTAGAATTACTGCTCAGAAATCCGAAGCAGGTTTTCAGTAAAGAGGAAATTTTTGAATATGCGTGGGACGAACCATATATGGGTGAAACAAAAACTCTGGATGTACATATAAGCAATATTCGTAAAAAGATAAAAACAGTTACATCTGAGGAATATATTGAAACAGTCTGGGGAATCGGTTATCGTCTTCATCTATAATCTTTACTCTTTTTTTACTATTTATTTGCGTTTGATTAGGATTATTCCTTTATGATAAATGCAGATAAGAAAAAGGAGATGAAAAACTTGAGCGAAATGTTATTGGAAACAAGAAATTTGACTAAGCAATATGGACACCATAAAGCTGTGGACAGTGTCAATATGCATATTAAAAAAGGTGCTATTTATGGTTTTATCGGTCGGAATGGAGCTGGGAAGACAACTTGTCTGAAGATGATCAGTGGACTTTCCAAGCCAACTTGTGGAGAAATCGAGATGTTCGGATACAAGGGAAAGGATTTGAAAAAAGTTCAATCACGGATAGGATGTCTGATTGAGGCACCGGGACTTTATGGAAATATGACTGCATATGAAAATCTGAATATCAAATGCAAGCTGTTTGGAATAAAGAAAAAAAGTTATATTGAAGAAATATTGAGAATTATCGGTCTGGAGGATGTGGGAAAGAAAAAAACAAAACATTTTTCACTTGGAATGAAACAGCGTTTGGGAATTGGTCTTGCTTTGGTTGGAGAACCAGATTTATTAGTTCTTGATGAGCCAATCAATGGATTGGATCCACAGGGTATTGCAGAGATCCGGGATACGATTCAGAGACTTCAGAAAGAGAAGAATATGACAATATGCATTTCCAGTCATATTCTTGAGGAATTATCGAAGATTGCTACTGATTATGGAATTATTCATAATGGAAGTTTATTACAGGAAATTACAAGAGAAGAATTAATAAGAAGATGCGGTGAACGGATAGAGTTGACATTGGATCATCCGAAACAGGCGATTCCTGTGATGGATTCTATGGGATTTACCAACTATCAGGTAACAGATAAAGAGCATATTTATATTTTTGAACGATTGAATGAAAGTGCAGCGTTGAATATGGAACTTGCAAAGTCAGGAATTCCGGTAAAAGGGATTTCCATAACCAGTGAAGAACTGGAAACTTATTTTCTGAATCTGACGGGAGGTGCGGATCATGCTTAATATAATAAAAATGGATTTATACCGGATGCTTAAAACCAAAAGTATGTATGTAATCTGGATCGTACTGGCAGCAATATTATTGATTACAACATCTTTATGCAAGACAGATTATGAGCTTTTGACTGAAAAGGATGCCATGAAACAGGAGCAGGTTACTGAACCTACTGTGGATAATCTTAATGTGGGAATGATGGTAACGCTGCCTACGGAGCCGGGAAAAAAGGTGACGGTATATGATATCTTTTTTGCCAATTCTCAAGGAAAATTGTATGCACTGCTTTTGGTGATTTTTACTGTTCTGTTTTCAACAGCTGATATCAGTAGCGGATATATTAAGAATATAGGAGGTCAGGTTAGAAATAGAGGAACTCTGATTTTTTCCAGGGCAATTGCCTTGGCTGTCTTTACGGTACTGACAATGGCAGGTGCATTCTTATTTCAGGCAGCGGCGAATGGTATTGTTTTCGGGGAATTGGAATGGGGAAATACAAAGGCAATTTTATCTTATTTTGTGACTGAACTGGCTCTTCATTATGCACTTGTGTTGATTTGTATGGCGATTGCAATTATTTTGAAAAATAATGTAATCAGCATGGTCATTGCTGTCTGTCTTAGCATGAATGTAATGACCATTGTGTATGGAGTGATCAATAGTGCTATTCAAAAAATAGGAATTCTGAATTTCCAGATTTATAAGTATACGATAACAGGAAAATTATCACTGCTTCCTATGAATCCGAGTGGAAATGAGTGTTTGGCGGCATTTGGTGTGGCAATAGTGTTCATCGTTATGATGATATCAGTAAGCAGCGTTGTTTTTCAAAAGAGGGATATTTAACGGATGTATATCGTAATTGGGATATTAGCAGGAATTATTATCTTACAATTTATTATTATGTGGAAATACCAGCGGCAGGTGAAAGACATCTGCCGCCAATTGGCGTTTATGATGAAACATGACAGTAACATGTTGATTAACCATGAATTTGATGTGGGTGGAATAGGAAAGCTTTCTGACAAGTTGAATGAGCTTCTGGAACTGCGAAGAAAAGAGAAGCAGCATTATCAGGAGAAAGAAGCTCTGATTGCGGACACTTATACAAATCTTTCTCATGATATCCGCACACCACTGACATCTTTGGACGGATATTTCCAGCTAATGGAAGAATGTGAAAATATAGAGGATCAGAAACGTTATTTAAGCATTATCCACGAAAGAATTCATAGTCTGAATGAAATGTTGGAAGAACTTTTTATGTTTACAAAGTTAAAAAACGAATCTTACAGTTTGGAATTGACATTGTGCTGTATGAACCGGATTTTGAAAGAAACAGTTTTTTCATACTATGATGAATGGGTAAGAATGGAAATTCAGCCGGATATTCAGATTACGGAAGAACAGTTGTATATACATGGAAACAGGCAGGGACTCCGCCGTGTTATCCAGAATGTGATAAAAAATGGGCTGGATCATGGAGAAAAGAAGATTAGCATTGTGTTGGAACGTGATCAAAATCAGGTGGTGCTTAGAATCAGCAATCAGGTTACACATCCAGAACAGATTAATATAGATCAGGTATTTGAGCGATTTTATAAAGCAGATGTTGCCAGAAGTAAAACATCTACTGGATTGGGACTATCTATTGCAAAGGAGTTGGTTAGTCGGATGGATGGAGAGATTGAAGCAAAAATAGAAAAAAAAGAGTTTATTGTTGAAATGAACTTTCCGATTGTAACCGATGCTAAATAGTATTTTGCGACGTAGAGGGATAATCAATAATTTTTATTTATCCTGGCAGAAGCATTAGCTCTTATGTTAGGATACTATCTAAGGAAAGTACCCATGACAGGGCGTTAAGCGTCGGGGGGGACGATTGTATAGCGCCGACCGGAGCGGAGTGTAGAGGTGGCGCCGATGACGGCTTATGAGATCATTTCGATTTACATTGGGATATTAGCATTGCTGATGTCCTTTGGTAGCTTGATTGTAGCGTTGCTTGTGTAAAAATAATTATTGTCTCACTAATAGGAGAAATCCGATAGAAAATCGGAATTGTTTTATAAGTATCATGAAATTTTAATTCCATAAATTTATGGGAATTATGGGAGATATATTGATGCCTTTGTAACAAAAATATCAAGTTCCCTGTCTGTCATCATTTTGATGAACTAAATGTTATCGTGTCCTTTACAACAATAGCTTTTGAAATTAATCCTCCACTAGATTTTCATTTATATATTTAAAATAAGGTTTCTTATTAACTTCTGTGCTATGTTCCAAATACCATTTAACACTATCCCTCAATCCGTCTTCTAATGATATGGTTTCTGGGTATATTTTGTTTTGACGCGATACATCCAAATAGTACTCATAGTTGTAAAAACTGAAATAATTTCGCTGTTCAATATCTTCATAAACATTTACAAAATCCGGTATTTTTCCTAAGCTTTCATAGCATTTTGTGACCCAATCTTTAATAGAAACTGCTTCAACATTACCAACATTTAAAATACGCTCTTGTGGCTTGTCTTTAATTATTACCTCCATCAACCTGCATAAATCTTTTACATGAAAGAATTGTAATTTCATACTGCCATCTTTAGGTAAATAGAATTTTCTGTCCGCCAAGGCGCAATCAAATACAAAAGCCTCTCTATACACGTTATTCATTGGTCCATATAAATAAGGCGGTCTTAATATATATGCATCTTTCACTCTTTCAAGTAATGCCTTTTCAGCTGCTATTTTATCGGTTCCATATGAACCCCAAAATTTATTTTCGGATTTCTCTGATTCTTCTAGGAATGGCTGAACACCATACTCAGGATAAACAGCACTTGAACTAATCATAATATACTGATCAAAAGAACCCAATTCCCTAACAAAATCAATTATATCGTTATCATTGTAGGCTGTTATATCCGCTACAACATCAAAGAATGTATCCTTTAATACACCACCCAAATTATGCCTATCTCCTTCAATGAGTTTTACACCCTGAACTTGTGGCTTAGAATTTCTGTTAAGTACAAAAACTTCATAACCCACATTCACAAAATATTCTGCCACATATTTACTTACAAAAGTTGTTCCGCCTGTCACTAATATCTTTTTCATAAAGTTCTCCTTTACACAAAAAATTCGATTAATCAGATTCATAAAACACTATTTTCCGTAATTGTATCATAATCACATAATCAAGAAAAGAAATTAAATTTTCTTTGCCAATCCTTTAACTACCTTATCGAAATCAGACTCGATTGGTTGTGTCTTGTTAAAAATATCATATTCCTGATATGCTTTCTCCACTGCCTGCTTATGGGAAATACGCCCATTATCCTTTAAAATATCATACCTGCGGAATGCAAGGAACTCGTTCACGCTTTTTGAAAATTCTTCCATTGTAAAGACATTTTCACGTTCAATCAAATCCTCTATGTAATCAAAATATCCTGTAACAGCACGTTCTAACTGATGAATCTGTTTTTCGTCTAAATAATTTTTGGCAATCGGAGTATCAGATTTGAGAATACGACCATCGGGAGCATTTTTCCATGTGGTCAAGCCCATATTTTCCTTGGTGTGATCTGCCTGATTATACACAATTTCAGCCGCAGTCTTGCCGGTAATGGCATAGTGGAATTTGTTCTGTATGGTGGCATAAAAATGATATGCGGTATCGGAATCTCTATCATAATCAATGCTGCACTCGGCAAATATGTCCGTTATCTGTTGCCATATTCTGCGTTCGCTGGCACGGATGGAGCGAACTCTTTCCAGCAATTCACGGAAATAGTCTTTTCCAAAAGCTGTTTTACCCTGTTTCAGGCGTTCATCATCCATAGCAAAGCCCTTTATCATATATTCCTTCAAAATACCGGTTGCCCATATACGGAACCTGGTTGCCTGAATGGAGTTAACTCTGTAACCAACGGAAATAATGGCATCCAGATTGTAATAATTGGTAGGAATAGTCTGCGTTTTATCCTGCATTGCTCCGTGCTGAGTGGTTGTTGCAATTTTTGCAACAACCACTTCCTCATTCAATTCTCCGCTTTCAAAAATCTTTGCCAAGTGACGGCTGATACCTGATTTGTCAATACCAAACAATTCAGCCATGGCTTTTTGTGTCAGCCATATCGTTTCATCTTTTATCAAGGCACTTACAGTCACGTTATCATCTTCGGTTCTGTACAGTACCATTTCCATTTGTTTTGTAATATCTGTATGTGTTGTCTTAACAGTTATATCATGGTGGGCAGAAGATACTTATGACATATGTTTTAGTGGAATAGAGAAGAATTCTATAGTTATAGTTTCAACAATAGGATGTATTTAATTATAAAAATAAAGAATTTAAGCAATTGTGTTTATGGAAAGAATCTAATATTATTGAACGAAAGGATGTGTTACAATATGGGAAGTAGAGGAGCATTCCAAGATGTAGATACAGGAAAATTTAATTTTGTTGAAAATGGGCAGAATTATCATACTGTAGGCGATGTAGATGGGGTGCAGGTAATTTTACAGAATAGTGGTGCTGTTAAGGCTCCTGAATATTTGCACTCAGCAGAAAGAGCATATGCGATTGTTCAGAATGGAAAGTTAAAACATTTATCTTTTTATGATGAGACACATAGGCAGATTATAAGCATTGATTTACTACATCAACATCATGGATTGATGCCACATAAGCACTTGAATTTAGACCATAGCGATAAAGGATAACAGCGGATGAAGAAAAACTAATTAAGAAGATTAAGAGGAGGTTCGGATTGTCATGAGAGTTAATGAATATAAAGAATTAAAGGATTTTATATATGAGTATGAATCAGGACAATCAATTCCTGCAGATAATTTAGACAGACAAAAGTTTATGGGCATAGAGTTTAAGTACAATGATGTATATTACAGAATGTGCAGAGAGCCGCTAGACGAGAATGAAAAAGTTACTCTTTCAGACGGAAGAACAGGACAATATGATGTTATTTTATTACATTGTGAAAAGACAGTATACCCCCAGTCAGAGAGCTATGAACTAATTGGATGGTATGCGGATTTAGACGATGTACTTGAAAATTGTATGATTCAGGGACGGAAGTTTAAAGATGTAATAATGGATGAACAGACGGAAATATTGGGAAAGGATTAATTTATGAATAGGTCTACAAAATATGTAAAAAATCAAGAACTAAAGAGGTTTAATAATATTAAAGGTAAGAAAAAATATTTGCTTATTTCAAAAGTGATGAATAGAATGGAACTTTCTGTACCGATTATTCTATATTTGATGTTTATAGGTATAGTGGTTTATTTGATGAGATATCAAGGTAATGAAAAAATAGCAACAGTAATTGATTTTATTATAGCAGTAATGTCTGTAGCGATAATGGTAATGTCATACATAAGAACTATAATAACAAAAAGAAAAATGCAAATGCTATATGGATATATAATGGAATATTTATTTTGATATTATCAATAGGATTAGTGGTCGTGTTAATTGCTGGAATTAAAATGAAAAATGCTGGTATGATAGCAAGAAGCTTATCTTTGGCAGCATTAATTTACACATTTACATTAGAACTGATAAAAGCATTACAATTATATTATAACAAAAATAAGGAATGGGAAAACAACTTAGAAGAGCAAATAAAAAAGATAAAGTCAGATGGTATTACCAAATTTTGATGTGGGGGAGTTGCTATGAATTTAGGATTTTACCAAGAATATGACAAAAGTAAGCATAAAGATTTAAGTAAATACAAGATGGATTTTTTAAAATCAATAATAGTAAACGATAAATTGTATAAATTTATTGCGTTCGATAATAATGAATATTTGAATCGGATAAAATTTCAAAGTTTGGATAAGGGACAGTTATGGTTCTCATATTATAAATTTCTAAATGATAAAACAGAATTTGATATGAAATATAATGTGAAAAAAGTGTCATGTAGAACAGGAATTCCTAGTGATAATATAATGTTTTTTATAGCAACTATGAAAGAAATATATGACGTGTGTTCATTAACATATTCGTGTTATTACTATATGTGGAAGGCATATAGTAATAACAGCAGGGGAATATGCCTAGTATTTAATGTTATAGATTATGATATGTTATATCCAGTTGAATATGTTGATAAGAACAAGGTTGATTATACAGAAATGTTGATAGAAGCGTATAATTCAAGTCCTAAAGAATTGTTTGATAAGGGAATGCGAATGGCAGAACTTCCATATGTTATTAAAAATCCAAATAATGAATCAATGAAATCATATCTCGAAAAAGAAGTCAGGATTTTGAGTGATCCATTTGGAGAGGGGATTTTGAATTCTGGAAATGTATATCCAAAAGTCAAAAGTGATTTTGGTTACAAAGGAAGAAACGTTGCCTACGATAAATGTGGTTTATCATTAGATAAAATTATAATTGGGAAAAATTGTGATGCTACATTGATTGATAGTATAAAAAAAGTCAGTAATGGAACTGATATGATTTTTCAATAATGATATCACATGTGATACCTATATGATACCTGAATTTTTGAAAACATAAAATAATTGTGATAAAAGGCGAAATAATCGCCATTTAAAGCTCTGAGATTCAAGCTTTAGCAGGGAAATTATCTTTCTCTGCGCCGAGTTTGAATAACCTTTTGTGAAAATCGAGCCTTTGTTTACAACTATTCCAAACAAAAAGTGTTAAGTATTGGCAATGAGTTGGCAACACAATCTAACGCAAAAGTGTTAAGTAAAAAATGATGTAAATTACAATATGAAAGAAGATATTACTGATTTTCTTTTCCAAACTGGAGAGGAATTTCGGTTAGGTCTTCTTTTTATCTATCAGTCTCTTGTATGGTCTGTTGCCATTGGAAAAGGAATTAAAGCAGACCTCGTTTCTTCATTTCTTCTGACAATGCATCCTGGAGCTCGGCATCCAGATCGTCAGGGATGGCATTTTTTACAAAGCCGGTGGTTGGTTCAATGTTAGGGTAGTTATATCTCCAATTGTCGTATTCATCTTCGGAGATATTTCCCTGTTTAAGCTTGGAATATTGACTAAGCCAAGCAAAAAGCATAGGTGATATCTGGTCATAAGCCCGATGATTTTCGTCGAGAGTTATACATGGACGTCCATCCTTACATTAGTAGGATTGCGACGATAACAACGCTTGCAGCAAAATGAGCAGTAGCGATTGTTATAACCTTGACACTGAAGTTCCTTACTTAGGAGATCACAGTCTTTGTAATGTTTGCAGAGATTACATTTATAACTGAATTTGGCAGGAACAATTTTTGAATAACGTTTTACTTCTTTTTAAATGGTGGATGGGTCTTTGTGCAAGACATGTCCTATTGAAGAAAAGGTGCTTTTCTGTAACAGTTCCTGTTCAATATATGTCTTGTTAGACAGGGTCAAATGTTTTTGATTATGTTCGTTCATATGGTAATCCTTTCCAACAGACAGATAACCATGTGAAATTGTATCAAAAACTATGTACAAGAGTAAATTTTAGATTTGCTATTTTGGGATTCAAAAAACTGGAATTAACTGAAATTAAAAAATTCACTTTACGGTATACATAAATTTCACAGATTGAAACACACAGATTGAAAAAAACAATTTAAGATTGAAATATAGATAGTTTGGTGATATAATGAAAATGATATAGTAAAAAGTTGTAATGGCGCGAAAGGGATTAATAATGGCAATTAGGTACAGCAAATTATGGAAACGTTTAATAGATGAAAATATGATGAAAGTTGACCTTAGAGATCAGGCAGGAATTACAACAAATGCGTTGGCAAAACTAGGGAAGAATGAACATGTAAGTACACAAGTCTTAGAAAAAGTATGTAATGTATTGCATTGTGAGATACAAGACATTATGGAATTCATTCCAGATGAGGAAAGGGAAGAAAAGTAATATGGCTAAGAAGAAAACAGTTGAAAAAGCATTGAACTTAGACAGTATTTTATTTAATTGTAGAGATTACTTACGTGCGGCACGTAACTCCGGCTCATTCTTTGAAAAGAGAGATATGATGCTTACACTCGTGTTCTTGAGATTTATTGGAGAAAAGTATGAAGATGGAATTGAAAAGTTAAAGCAAACACTGATAGAACAGGGATTAGATCCAGAAGATGAAAATATTAGAGCAGCCTTTTTTGATGATGCTACTTTCGCAGATGGAACGTATAATTTACCACCAGAAGCAAGATGGTCGACAATTATTAATACACCAGCTCCGGGATTAAATGTTGCACTTGATACTGCTTTGCAGAGACTTGAGGAAGAAGATCCACAATTAAAAGGTTGTTTTGTTAAAGGAACATTTACGGCACGAAATCTTGCTGCAAATGATATAAAGAAAATTGTTGATGAAGTAAACAAAATCAGCCATAAGGCATTTGGCGAAGAGAAGGATCTTATTGGACGTGTATACGAATACTTTCTTAAAGAATTTGCAGTAAATGCTACAAAAGAAGAAGGAGAGTTTTATACGCCTCATGACGTGGTTCAATTGATTGCAACTATGATTGAACCTTATGATGGCACTTTATATGACCCTTGCTGTGGTTCAGGAGGTATGTTTATTCAGAGTGCTGAACTTGTAAAGTCAAAGCAGGGAAACTTAAATGGCATTAATATTTATGGTCAGGAAAAAGAACCAGCGACATATCGTCTTGCAAAAATGAATCTTGCACTCCGAGGAATTAGCCATAATCTTGGTGATGAAGCTGATTCTTCATTCACTCATGACTTGCATAAGGGGCTGTATTTTAATTATATAATGGCAAATCCCCCATTTAACCTTAAAGGCTGGTATAACGATAATTTAAAAAATGATGCTCGTTGGAATGACTATCAAACACCACCTGAAAGTAATGCAAACTATGCTTGGATTTTACATATGCTTTCGCATTTAAAACAGGCTGACGGGGTTGCTGGATTTCTTCTTGCTAATGGTGCGTTGAACGATAGTGACACTTTAGAAATCCGTAAAAAACTAATTCAGAATGATAAGGTGGAAGCCATTGTTGTCCTTCCAAGAGAATTGTTTATTACTACTGATATCAGTGTTACCCTTTGGATACTGAATCAGAATAAAAAAGGCGGTAAATATCACGGTAGAATTCTTCGCAATCGTGAGTATGAAATCCTTTTTATGGATTTGCGTCAGTGGACAGAAAATCCTGTAAAGGGAGAGAGCAAAAAGAAGGTACGTTTATTAACAAAACAAATTAAAAGAGCCGCAGATATTTACCACACATGGCAGGGAGAAGGTACTGAAGTTACGAATTATGAAGTGCCTGAACTTTATCGTAGTGTGGGGATTGCTGAGATTGAAAGTAAAGGTTGGACTCTTACTCCGAGCAAATATATAGAATTTATTGACCATGATTTGGATATTGATTATGAAAAGGAAATGGCTCGTATTCAGACGGAAATGAAAGAAGTTTTGGAGCAGGAAAAGAAATCCCAGCAGATGCTGGAAGAGGCATTTAGGGGGATTGGCTATGGGATTGACTAAATATAAGCTTGGAGAATTAATAGAACTTGTATTAAAAACGAATTCAGAATTGCGATATGGTCCAGATGATGTAAGAGGCATGACCATTTCTAAGGAAATAATACCTACGAAAGCTGATGTAACGGGAACGGATTTGTCAAAATTCTTAGTGGTAAGTCCTGGAGAATTCATTTACAACCCAAGAACACATGGAAAAAGAATAGGTTTTGGCTACAATAACACAGGCGATACATTTATTATTAGTTGGAATAATATTGCATTCAAAGTAAAAGAATCTAGGAAGGATGTTGTCTTAGCTGACTATTTATTTTTGCATTTTAAACGTGACGAATGGGATAGGGAAGCTTGTTTTCAATCATGGGGAAGTTCAACAGAAGTATTTTCTTGGGAAACTTTATGTGATATGGAAGTTGAACTCCCGCCACTTCCAATTCAGCAAAAGTATGTTGACATCTACAATGCTATGATTGTAAATCAGCAAAGCTATGAGCGTTGGTTGGAAGATTTGAAATTGGTTTGTGATGCGTATATTGAAAATTTAGGACGAAAATTGCCTTGTGAGATTATTGGTGCGTATATTGAGGAATTTAATCAGAAAAATGGAGGTGGTCTGACTTTAGATTCTGTAAGAGGAATTGCAACAAGTAAAGAATTTATAAATACTAAAGCTAATATGGATGGAGTTTCTCTGAATAATTATAAAGTAGTAGAGCCTGGGATGATTGCTTTTATTTCTGACACTTCGCGAAGAGCAGATAAAATGTCGCTAGCCTTGAATCAGTCAGATGAGAACTATTTGGTATCCTCAATATCAACTGTAATGCAAACTGATAGTGCTAAGCTACTTCCTAAGTATTTGTTTTTATTCTTTTGTAGAGCTGAATTTGATCGTTATGCTCGTTTTCATTCATGGGGGAGTGCAAGAGAAACATTTAGTTTTGAGGACATGAAAGATGTATCGATTCCAATACCAAATTTGGAGATTCAGAAATCTATTGTGGAGATACACGAAGCATATATAACGCGTAAAGAGATTAACGAAAAACTCAAAGCGCAAATAAAAGATATCTGCCCGATTCTTATTAAGGGTTCTATCGAAGAGGCGAGAAAAACAAAGGAGGCGTAATCTATGGCTAGGTTAAAAGAATACAATGGTTACTATTGTGAATCGGAATATGAGTATGCCTTCATTAGATTTTTGGAGACTGAGGGCTGGATATATTCTTCTGGTAACAACATTTCTCGCGTAACCAAAAGAGATGTGCTGATTGCTGATGATTTCAAGAAGTTCATAGTCGATACAAATCCAGATTTAACCGAAGATGAGGTGACTCAGATTTTTGATAATGTTCGACTTGTCGGAAGCGAAAGTGACTTTGCTACCTTGCATAAGGTTTATGGCTGGATGGTTAATGGCATTCAGTTTACACCTCAAGATGGTATTGCAAGGATGATACCTCTCATCGATTTTAAAAAAGATAGCAATAAGAATATTTTTCGGGTAGTAAACCAGTTCACAGTAGAATATACAAACAACGGTCAGAAAGAAAATCGTAGACCGGATGTACTCTTATTTGTAAATGGTATGCCACTGTGTGTTATTGAGTTAAAAAATCCTGCGGATGCAAATGCGACCATTTATGATGCGTGGGAGCAAATTAATATCCGCTATTGGAGAGATATTCCACATCTTTTGCATTACTGTACTTTGGCTTGTATCTCCGACGGTGTTAAAACAAGACTCGGAACAGTCCGTACTCCTTATGAGCATTTTTATGCATGGAGGCGTGTGAATGATGGTGATGCAGTATCTACTTTGCCTTTTGAAGAAACCGAAACAATGATAAAGGGTGTTTATGCACCTGAGCGATTCTTAGAGATTTTCAGAGATTATATTTATTTTCAAGATAGCATTTACGATAGTGACGAAGTTGAAATTGTATGTCGTTATCCACAGTTTTTTGCTGCAAGATTACTCAGACAAAGTATTATTAATTCTGTTGTTCAAAAAAGCGGTAAAGGTGGAACATATTTTGGTGCGACAGGATGCGGAAAAACATATACTATGGCTTTTCTTGCCCGTCAGCTTGCACTTCGCTGTACAGATATACCGGAAATCGGCTCACCGACAATTATACTGATTGTTGACCGAGATGAACTTCAAAAGCAGGGAGCAAAGCTTTTTACAAAGAGTAAGGAATTTTTGAACCTTGGTGAAGTAGCTGTTGTAAAAAACAGAGCACAGTTAAGACAGGAACTTGGCGCAAGGCAAAGTGGCGGCTTTTACATTTGCACAATTCAGAAGTTCTGCGACCGGGAAGATGACAAAATCGGTCTTATTAATGACCGACAGAATATTATATGTTTCTCTGATGAAGCACACAGAACTCAGCTTGAACATTCTAAGAAGATTCAATTCAGCAAGGATGCTGATGAAAATATGAAAGCTATGGTTTCAAAGCCATACGCAAAGGTTTTGAAAGAAGCATTCCCACAGGCTACTTTTGTTGGATTTACCGGTACTCCTATTGCAGAGACTTATCAGACTTTTGGTGATGAAATTGATAGATATACCATGGATCAGGCAGTTGCAGACGGATTGACTGTTTCTATCAAATATCATCCTCGTATTGCAAAGGTTTTACTTGATAAGGTAAAAGTAAAAGAGATTGAAGATTACTATAAAAAATGTGCTGATGATGGTGCAACATATGAGGATATCGAAGCAAGTAAAAAAGCAATGAGTTCTATGGAGGTAATTCTCGGAGAACCTTCACGATTAGAACGTCTTGCTACAGACATTCATGATCATTATATTTCTTCCTGTGCAGGTGATCCGGATAGAATACAGAAAGCAATGGTTGTTTGTTCAAACAGAAAGATTGCGTATGCGTTACTTCAGAAATTCAAGGATAAATATCCAAAATGGTTTGAAGAAAAGAAATCACCTGACGGAGTTGCTGTAACCGAAGAAGAATTGAAAGAATTGAAGCCAATGCCATTTATCGCAATGGTGTCTAGTGTTGGTAGTAACGATGAAAAAGATATGTATAATTATTTGGGCGGTGTTAAGAATGATAAGCGTTCTGAAGAACTAGACGCTGCTTTTAAACAGGAAAAATCAAACTTCCATATCGTTATTGTTGTAGATATGTGGATTACAGGCTTTGACGTTCCTTGTCTTACATACTTATATAATGATAAGCCTCTTAAGAAGCATTTGTTGATACAGACAATTAGTCGTGTAAACAGAAAATATCCTGGAAAAGAATTTGGTATGGTAATCGACTATATCGGCATTCGCGACAATATGCGTGAAGCAATGAAGGTTTATGGTGGAGATACTTCTGTTGCCCCTACATCTGATGATGTTGAACAGGCTACATCAGTGTTCAGGGAAGAGTTAGAAATTTTAAAAACACTGTTTAGTGATTATGATTTATCACCTTTCTTAAATCCAGATTGTGATCCTATCGAGCGATACAGACTTCTTGCTAAAGCTGCCGAGTATGTGTTTGCATCAACGCAGGAATTACAAACAGAAGGAAACAAGGGCTCTCAGAAGGTTTCATTTAAAACCTACTTTTTAAAGACAGTAAAACGAATGAGAACTGCTTTCGATATCTGCCAGCCTTCAGGTAACCTTGGTGAAGAAGAATCTGCACTTGCACAATGCTTTATGGCTATAGCTGGTTTTGTTCGTAAAATGAGTGGAACAAGTGAAGTGGATACAGATACCATGAATCGTGCAGTTTCCAAGATGGTTGAAGAAGCATTGAAATACAATCAGGTGGAAAGTGTTCTTGAAAGTGGCGAGGAAGAAGATATCTTTTCACCAGAATACTTTGAAAAATTATCTGATGTCAAAATGCCAGCAACCAAGTTAGAACTTCTTGTGAAAATGCTTCGTAAGCAGATTAAGGAATATGGGAAAGTTAATCAGTTAGCTGCAAAATCATTCCAAGAAATGCTGGAAAAGACTATTGCAGAGTATCATGAAAGACGTAAACATCTTACAGCAGAAGAAGCCGGAGAAACACAGGAAAAGGCATCTGAGGATATTATTAAGATTGCCACAGAACAGGCTTTAGCAATTCTTCGTCAAATGAACGAAAACAGAGAAAGTTTTCGTAAAATCGGTTTAACCTTCGAAGAAAAAGCATTCTATGATATTTTGATTTCACTTCGAGACCAATATAACTTTGAATATGGAACAGATAAAGAAGTTGATGGTGTTGTAGTAAATGATAAATGTAAAGCATTAGCTAAGAAGATAAAAGATATTATTGATATAAAATCCTCATTTGCAGATTGGCTCAATAATCAGAATGTTCGGAATGATTTAAAATTTGAAATAAAGATATGTCTGGTTAAGAATGGTTATCCGCCTCAGTATAGTCCGGAAGTATTCAACAAAGTTATGGAACAGGTGGAGAATTTTGAAGAGTATTCCGTAACAGAAGATATAGGAAATGAAGCAGCTAAGTCTGCAAAGATTTATCAATATGAGTCAGAGTATAAGGTGCTGAAGGTGGCGGAAGATTCGATACATTATGGTGATTCAAAAAATAATCAGTAGGGAGGGGCTGAAGATGAAGTACGTTTTTTTCTATGATGAAACAGAACATAGTAGAAAGATTAATTATGAAACTGTTACCGCGAATAATTACTATGATAATTTCATAACAGGAATTGTAGGGTGGAAAGCAGAAGATGATGAATGTATTTCTGACAGATACCTTGCTTTTGAATCGAAGTATGATTATAGAAAAAAAGACGGAGAATTAAAGAGTCAGACTATGAAAGCAAAAGATTTTAGGCTTGGGTTTGCTTCTCTTAATAATCATACGATTGAGTTATATGAAGACCTTGTATCACTATTTGACGAGAAAATAATTATTTATTTCTCTGTGTTTAGCAAAATAGAGTATGTTATTAGCCAGCTGTTTGTAAATTATCATAATTCTATGTTTGTTGATGTTGATTACATGAAATACTCAATAATTAAGGCTATCAATGTATATCGACCACAAAATGTGATAGAAGCAATTTATAAAGAGCCACAAATATTTGTTAAAGAACTACGGTCTTTTTTAGAAGATAGGATTATTAAAAATCAAGCGAATACTGCTTTGAAAGAGCATGAGAATCAAGCATTTCGGGAAATACTTTTACTGCTTGAGGACACAGAGGTACCCGAAACATTAGATTGGGTCTATTTTGCACCTTTTGATGGATTTAAGAAATTGTTGACAGAGATGAATGTTAATGAATATCAGTTGATGATTGACCGAGAAGGAAAAGAATCGCATACATTGAATTCTGCAAAGAATATAGGACTTAAAAATGTCATCGAAGAAGATTCTAAGGATTATGTTGGAATCAGAATGGCTGATATGTTTGTTGGATTAATATCTCGATTGATGCAATCATTGAAGATATCATTAACTGGAAATTATAAAGAAGGGAAAATTAAGAAGATTCTTTTGGATCCTGGCTGGTTTGCATTGAATCAAAGGCAACTTGATTTGTATAAGAAATTATATCGGTTAATTTGTGAGAACAATAAATATTGGTATAAAATTTTTTCTGGAATATATTCGGATGATTTAGTGTCTTTTGTAGCACTTCTTCAATTTATGAATCATTTTTCAGATGCAGATGAAATTCGTAACAGTAATATAGAAATGCAACCGGAGTATTATAATGCCTTTGTTTGTGAGAGCTTGAACGAACGTTATAAAATAATGAGGAACAAATTACCGATTGATCCTATAGTAGAAGATGGCAAAGATTATTTTTATAATCAAAGAGGTGCAAAGGTTTATAAGGATATTAACAAGCAACCTATGTTGCCATTACATAGAGGACAGAATGAGTTTTATGTTCTTTCAGTTGGATTTTCACAGAATGGAACTCCATTAGTAACAATCTCTGAAAATGATAAACCGATATGCTATAGATTGCCGGAGGATTATGGAGAATGGGCAATGAATGTAGTTGGAATGGCTAATATGGGTGAAAGATTATTCCCATCTAAAGTAGTGTTTTCGCTAATTGATGGAAGGTATTTGGTTGATATTTTATAACATTTAGGGAGTTCAGCAATTTATATTTATAGTAGTATTAAAAAGTAGGTGGATAGATGGAAAAAATTTTTTTATATAATGTAGATATAGATAAAACAGCATATATGAATTGGAGAACCAGACCGCATCAACCGATTCATGATATGATGATTATTGCTGACGGATATATGAAGGCAGCGATAATGCTCGCACAGGACTGTTTGCAGGATAATATGGATAAGAAGGCTGATATTGTGGTTTTCCCAATGTTGTTTTCGGCAAACCATGCAATAGAGTTGTATCTAAAATCTATAAACTGGTCTTTGAATATGTTGCTTAATGCGAAAGAGTCCTTTTGCGGAGGGCACGATATCAGGCAGATATGGAATACAGTAAAAAAACGTATGATAAGTTTTGAATCCGATAAAGACCAGAGAAAACAATTTAAGGAAATGACAAAAGAACTGGACGACTATATTTTAGAATTATATGACAAAATAGATAAAGATCATAATGCTAATGCAAAGATGAAAAATATGGATTTTTCACGTTACCCGTTTAATGCCGATGACGAATATCATTTTTATATCGAAAATTATGGAAATGAGGTTGTTGATTTAGAGATGTTTGTGGAGGTATTCAAAAAGATAGGTGATAACTTAAATTGTATTGCTGGATATTATGAAGAAATGGCAACATTTGTTCCTGATTATGATTGAGAGAAGGCATCGTAATAAGGTAGGGTACATATCTGTATAAAAGAGTGTTCACTATGTGAAGTAAGGATAGGAGGAAAGCATGAAAGTAATAGACGCTAATACATTTGTAAATAGTTTTAAAATTAAGCCGGATAAAAGTTTGTCTTTTCTCTTGGGAGCGGGAGCATCTGTATCATCTAATATTCCATCAGGTGGGCAAATGGTATGGGATTTTAAAAGAACGTTGTATTGTACAGACAATAACATTCGGACAAGTTTGTATGGTGATTTGTCTAAGGAGAATGTACAGAAGGAGATACAATCATACTTTGACGGTCGAGGGGGATACCCGGAATTATGGTCGCCAGAAGAATATTCATTTTATTTTGAAAAGTGCTATCCGTCAAGAAGTGATCGAGAGTATTATATTCGAAATAAAGTACGAGATATAAAACCGTCATTGGGATATTTATGTATGGGGGAATTGATAGTCAATGGAAAAATAGATTTAGTTTCAACGACTAATTTTGATGATTTAGTACAAGCTGGTGTTCATTCAATTAATCCAGGGTTTTCAATTAAAACAATATCATCTGCGGTTAGCAATAGTGTCGGATTTGCGTTGAATGAGGGATTTCCTAATATAATAAAGTTACATGGAGATTATTTATTTGATAAATTAAAAAACACAGAATCAGAATTGCAAAAGCTAGAGGATAAAATTGCAGATATCTGGAAGACCTCTATAAAACAAAATGGATTAATAGTTATAGGATATGCTGGCAATGATAATTCTGTTATGTCTGTATTGGAAGAATTAATCAATGAAGGCGGTATAAAGAAAGGGGTATATTGGTGTAAACCAAGAGGTAGTAAACTTAGTATAAGAGCATGCAAGTTTATGGAGAACGCATGTAATGTTAATGAACAGTCAGCTGTGGTTGAAATTGATGGTTTTGATGACCTCATGTATAGTCTATATTTGGCTATGAATTTGGAAAATACCAATATTGATGAATTATGGAAGGGGCATGATAAAAAACAAGAGATTTTATATGATGCGATAGGAAGGCATACAGCATCAGCAATTACTAATGCATTACCAGCAATACAGTTTCCAAGAAAATGTTATGTATTTAGTTCAAACATTACCACTTGGAAAGAATTACGGGCAATAACAAATAATTCTTGTGTTGCTATTTTACATAAAGGAAAAGTATGGGCATTGGGTAGCAAAAACGGAATTTTAGAGGCTTTTGCAGATAAAAACATTAGTGATATTGAGGAAATGGATATTCCAATATATATGATGAAATTGGAACATTCGGATGTTATTGGTATGTTTTATGAGATTATAGAAAATAATTTGTTAAGCAAAGGCTTGTCTTCATTTGGGAAAAATAAGTACTTTGATATAAATAGCAGGCGATTAAGAAACGGTTATTTTGTTTATGATGCAATTAAAATAGCGCTATCATTTGTTGAAGATAATGTAGTTATGAAGTTATTGCCTACAGTACATGTATTAAAAAGTGACGGATCTCAATTAGATAGATTTGCGTATCAGAATATTGTAAACAATGAAATGTCAACACTATATAATAAGCAGATGAATGAAAAGGTAGAAATATGGGTACAGAAATTATCAACGAACAGGAAATTAATCTTTGAATTAGGAAATGCTATAGTGGAGTTTAGTACACAACGAATTCGATTTGCAGGAACAGGCAGCATTGATAAATGTTATCAAGCAAAGGAAACTGAACTTGCTTTTGACTATGAAAATGACAGTTGCATTGCAGTCAATCAATTAAAAGGTTTAATTAATTATGGACCATTAGAATCATATGCTAATCGAAGTGTACGATTAGCAGTGCTGTCGCCTAGAGAATGCGCAGCAGATATATGGAGGCACTTAAATGAACTAAATAAGCACCATGCAACAACTTTAAAGCAGGATAAGGCATTTTTACCAGAATATATAGGATTTCAAGATGTTTTTAGATGTGGATTGGATATTCCAAATGGTGATGATACAAAAAGGTTTATGGGATATTCTTTAAGTGAAGCCCTAAAAACATCTGCTCAAGAGTTCTTTAATGGAATTTGTCGATATATTGATGTGATGGAAAGAGAAAAGCATGAATTTGATGTTTTGGTAATCTATATTCCAAATCGGTTAAGTAAAATGCGAGAACTGAAAAATGAAAATGTTTATTTTGATTTGCATGACTCACTAAAAATATATTGTGCAGGAAAAGGTATTGTTACACAGATAATAGAAGAAAGATCAGTCCATACTAATAGTGATATGGCAAAGATTATGTGGGGGCTTTCCACGGCTATATATACAAAGGCTGTTGGAAAATTGTGGAAACCAAAGATGACAAGATATGACACGGCGTATATTGGATTAAGTTATGTACAATCAATAAAGAATAATGAAAAAATATCAATTGGTTGTAGTCAGTTGTTTGACTCAGAAGGAAATGGAATGGAATTGTACTTACGTCCGTTAAAAGATCCACAGATTATACAGAAAAATCCGTATATGAGAAGTGGAGATGCTTGCCGCCTTATGAACAATTTGAAAAGAATTTATGACGAGTCAGTTCCTTTGCATAAACTAAATCGAATTGTAATACATAAGACAACACATTTCACAAAGGAAGAAATGGAAGGAATAACAAAAGGACTTGCAGGTGTGGATAATATTGAGCTATTGCAAATTCAAGAATTTTCTGCGTGGCGGGCTATAAGATTTCAGAATGATGTTGCAACACCATTTCCGATTCAAAGAGGAACGGTTATTCCACTTGATAAAGATACATTTTTAATCTGGACACATGGAAGTGTTCAGCATGATGAATTGGCTGGAAAAAATTTGAATTATTACAAAAATGGTAGAGGAATACCTGCACCATTATTGGTAAAAAGATTTATGGGAAAATCATCGGCTCTGGAATTGGTCAATGAAATTCTAATGCTTACTAAAATGAATTGGAATAGTGGGGACGGATTATATAAGATTTTGCCTGTAACACTAGATTTTGCCAAGACATTATCGAGGGTTGCTAAGCAAGATTTAGTTGTTTATGATAGACCATATGATTTTAGATACTTTATGTAATTAATTAGTTTTTGGTCAGAAGGGAAGGTTCAATTATGGCGATACCAACAAATATAAAAACTTTACTATCCGGCGAAGTTGTCGAATGGGCAAGAATTGAATTTAAAGAAACATGGGATCCGGCAGCTTCCTTGAAAACTGTGTGTGCGTTTGCCAATGACCTCGATAACTGGGGTGGTGGCTATATTGTCATAGGCGTGGAGGAAGAGGATGGTCGCCCAGTGTATCCGCTAAAGGGTGTGTCGGCAGAAAAGCTTGATAAATATCAGAAGGAAATATTTGCAAAATGTAAGCTTATTAGACCTGCATATATGCCAATTATTGGTGTAGAAACTTACCAGAATAAGAATTTTATAGTGATTTGGTGTCCTGGTGGTGAAACACGCCCATATTCATCTCCAAAAACAATGGAAAAGAATAATAAGGAGCGTGTTCATTATATTCGTAAGTCTTCTAATTCTGTGGAACCAACTGATGATGAGGAAAAGGATTTGTTTAACCTTGCGAATAGGGTTCCGTTTGATGATCGAGTAAATCATAAGGCGGAGATGTCCGATTTGAATATTACGCTTATTCAGAATTACCTGAAAGAGGTAAAAAGTTCCTTGTATGAGAAATCAAAAACAGGGGATTTTGTTGAAGTGTGCCAGGATATGAATATTGTTAGTACCCTGCCAGAATACATTAAGCCGAAGAATGTGGGTTTGATGTTCTTTAGTATGGAACCGGACAAATTCTTTCCGTATACCCAGATTGATGTAGTTCAGTTTCCGAGTGGACTTGGTGGTAATGATATTATCGAGAAAACTTTTAAAGGACCAATTCATCAACAACTTCGGGATGCATTGCAGTATATCAAAAATGTGATTATTACAGAAAAAGTTGTAAAACATCCAGATAGAGCGGAAGCAGACCGTTTCTTTAATTTTCCGTATGCAGCGGTGGAAGAAGCATTATCGAACGCTGTATACCACCGTGCATATGATGAGCGCGAGCCAATCGAGGTACGTGTTGAAAATGACAGAATAGAAATTGTTAGCTTTCCGGGACCTGATCGTTCTGTAACGATTGAGGGGTTAAAAAGCTATCGCGTATCAAATCGGCGATATAGAAATCGTCGAATTGGTGATTTTTTAAAGGAATTGCATCTGACAGAAGGTAGAAACACCGGATTCAAGAAGATTTTGGATGCTTTAGAAGCAAATGGCTCTCCAAAGCCGGAATTTGAGACGGATGAGGATAGAAGTTATTTTATAACGAGGCTGTTTATACATGAGAAATTTGCTACTGTTTCTGATGAAGAGCCAAAAAGGAGCCGAAAAGGAGCCGAAAAGGAGCCGAAAAAAGGAGCTGAAAGAAAGCAAGCAATATTAGATATTTTGATAGAGTATCCTACAATTACTCAAACGCAGCTTATGGAAATAATGAATTTAACAAGAAAACAGGTACAAAAGGATATGAAAGAATTGCAGGAAGAAGGCGTACTTATAAGAGAAGGGACTAATAGGACCGGACGTTGGGTGGTAAAAGAATATGAAGAATGACAATTACAATAATATATTTGAGAATATGGGAAGCGTTGTTCTTAAAGTAGCAGAAGGTATGGCAAAGATTGTAGAAGGAATTAATGTTGCGGCATCTTCGGAAGCGTTGCGAGCTTTTGTTGAGTTCCTTAATAACCTTCCAGATGACATAAAGGATACACAATTTTTCGGGAAAGTGCAGGAGATAAAAAATATAAATCTGCACTACGAGGATATCGTTTGGCTTATTGAGGATTTTGGACTTAATTATACTGAAGAGACTTGGCAAGGGTTGTTAAAAGGTGAGCAGAATAAATCTGATTTGCATCAATATATAGCTAAAACTATTTTATCTGCTTCTATGGGAAAACGTGAAAAGTTAATTATTCTACTGGCTCATATGGAATCATTAATCTATGAAACCTTAGATATTTCTAAAATACCAAATGTGAGCCTGAAACCAGCTGTGAAAAAGGTATCGGTTAAAGATAATGAGGGTATGTCAGTTGAAAGTCTAGGAAAAATATATGTGCTGGCGGTTACATATATTGTATTTGCTAATACGGATTCTTATACCGATGAAATTGATAAAAGAATACCGTTTAGAAACAATATTCTTCATAATGGTATTGTTATGTATAGTGATGAAGATATTGATGTTGCTTATGAGCTGTTGGTTGACTTGATAGAAATATTAATTTGTGTTAAAGAACAGTTACATGAGTAGTATTGTGTTGAGGAAATGCAATTTGAGTTAGAGAGATGACTGAAGTTTTGAACGAAGCAAAACTTTGAAATCAGCAGAAAAAATATCAGAATCAGCAGATATTCAGCGAAAAACGAAAGAGGTGGAATTGTGGCAATAAAGGTCTTTATTGATACCAATATATATGAAGGTGCGAATTTTTCATTTTACAATAAGCAATTTTCAAAACTTAAAGAACTTACAGAGGAAGAAAGTGTAGAATTGCTTTATAATGAAATTGTATACCAAGAAATATATCAGCATATTGAAGAAAATTTAACAAAAGCTGTTTCAGAATACAATAAGGTCATAGAAGGTAATAGAGCTTTCGCTCCATTTAGAATGGATGAAAAATGGGGAGAAAAAATTTCACAAATAAAACCTGATGCTATGGTTAGTGAATTGCGTAAACGCTGGGATGATTATATTGATGACACATGTGCAACAAAGATTTCCATTAGCGAAGTGGATGTTGACGAAATTGTAGATAAATATTTTAATAAACGATTTCCGTTTGAAAACAAGAAACCGACAGAGTTTAAGGATGCAATTTGCGTTGATTCTATTATGCAATACTATGACTCTATAACTGATGATAAAATCTATGTGGTAGCTGCTGATAAAGGATTTAGAAAATCATTTAAAGAAAGAGATGAATTTGTTACTTTTTCTGATTTGAATGGCTTTTTAAATTTTGCTATTTCACAGACAGAGCATTTGGCGGTTGAAGTAGAAAAAGCATTTGAGAGCGGAGTGCTAGATGGTTGCATATCAAAATTGTTGGATAATAAGTTATATATGGGCTCTGTGGATGTGGAGGATGTTTATGATGATATAGACTTGTTGAGTGTTGAAACACAGTCTATAGAGTATGGATACATACATGAACTTGATGAAGAATGTGCTTTAGTGGTTGCAAATGCAAGTGTAAATGTAGAGATTGAATATACCACTCGCGATGAAGATAATTCATATTATGACAGAGAAGATGGTCGTTACTATTGGGAAAATTTTGTGACTTATAAAGCGGTATTTGGTATTAATTTAGAGATAGAAGTATCAATTGCAATTGAGACAGATGAAAAAGATTTGTCAGTAAGTGTGGAAGTAGATGATGTTAATGTAGATACGAACATTTATTTGCATGAGAGGGATATAATAGAGTCTGAAATAATTCATAATACGATTGATGATTATGATGAGGATTCTTTTGATGATACTGCAAGGTATTGTCCAGATTGCGGTTGTAAGATGAATTATGAAAATGATATGGGGGCATTTTGTGTTAATTGTGCGCCTAATCATTAAAAGAATGTATAATGCGGTTGAAAATCCTTGCTAAACCACATATTCGATTCTATAATTTATTTTGGGGTGAGTGCAAGTCAATCGTAGATTATGCTGCAAGTGCCAATTAATGACTTACAAGCCACTCGAACCATCATGAGTAAAGAAAATACTCACTGGTACTGATTTGGTACTAGAAGTTCTTGAAACGAGATGAAAAATATAGAAATATTTGATACTAAAATGTATGGAAAAACATAAGATAACAAAGTCTGTTAAACAGAACTTTGCGAGTTTGAATAACAGCCACAAGTCTTGGAACCAGCTAAACAAGCGACTTCCGAGACTTTTTCTTTTTCCTCTGCTACTATTTTGCTGCTAATAGCAACTACTCCGTATCACATAGTTTTGGTGGCAAATTAGTATAGGTTTGTATTAAATTATCTTTCTTTGAGGCATCTGTATTGTTTTGGCAGATGTCTTATTTTGGTTAATGGTGCTGGACCATATGGAAGATTTGCTGCTTCAAGTAATGGATTTCCATCTGGTGGTTCTGGTGTTGGTGTAACACTTCCTGCAGCTGCCAGTTGCTCCAGATTGTTCACAAGCTCCTGCTGTTTATGTGGGAACAGATGGGTGTATGTGTTAAGTGTTGTGGATACTTTTTCATGTCCAAGCCTGTCTGCTAACATCAAGGCATCGCAGCCCTGGTTAATAAGTAAGCTGGCGTGACTGTGTCTGAGGTCGTGTACTCTGCTCTGCTCAACACAAGCTCCTGCATCTGCCAGAACCTTTATCTCGTTTATGAGACCAGACTTCGTAAAAGAGAAGATTCTTTTGTACAACTTGCTAATTCTAAGGATTACCGGCATTTTAAAAATAATGCCGGTAATCGATAATCCCTACGGAAGCAGATGACTTGCCGCCAGGTACAGCTCATACCATTCCTCACGAGTCAGAGTAATATCGCACGCCGCGATAATTTCTTTCAGGCGGCTTTCACTTGCAGTGCCGGTAACAATCTGCATATTTGCCGGATGACGTAAAATCCACGCAGCCGCAATAGTAGTATCGCTGACATTATATTTTTCGGCAATCACATGAAGTTTTTTATTCAGTTCAGGGTATTCGTCGCTTCCGAGAAAACAGCCTTTCCATGCCGGCATCTGAAACGGAGACCATGCCTGGAGAGTGATATTGTGGAGGCGGCAGTAGTCGAGCAGACTTCCATCGTGATCGATTGAACCTGGGGTTTCCATATTGACTTCCATGCCATTTGCAACAAGATTGGAAACAGGGATGCTGAACTGAACCTGATTGACAACGAGTGGTTGGCGGACATATTTCTGCAGCAGTTCAATCTGCATCGGCTTATGGTTTGAAACTCCAAAATGGCGAACCTTTCCGCTTTCATAAAGAACATCAAATGCAGCAGCAACATCTTCCGGTTCTACGAGTGCATCCGGACGGTGAAGGAGCAAAAGATCGAGATAATCTGTATGGAGCCTTTGTAAAATGCCATCGACAGATTTCAGAATGTGCTCCTTTGAGAGATCATAGAAGCCTTGGCGGATGCCACATTTTGACTGAAGATAAATATCTTCACGCTTTATGGATGAATCATCTGCGAACGCTTCGCCGAATATGCTCTCGCTCATACCATCACCGTAGATATCCGCATGATCAAAGAGATATGCACCTTGTTCCAGAGCTGCATGAATAAAACGATTCATCTCATCCTTCGATTTTTCAGAAAGTCGCATGCATCCAACTGCAACTGAAGGAACCTTTCGTATGTGATTTCCTAAAATTATTTCTTTCATAGTAAAAATCTCCTTTGCAGTTATTTTCTTATTCCAATAATGAGTGAGGCATATCCCCAATCCCACATGAGTTGTTCTTTATTTATACAGAATTGTGAATAATGAAGAATGAAGAATGGTACCCAGCAGATTGGCTTGGTAATTGTGATAAAGGGATCCGTCTCAAAGCAGAGATTTGCACTGGCAGGTTCCAATGAGAGATGCTAAAAGCCGCTCTATTATAATCGGAACCAAAAGTTTTCGAAACATTACATTTATTGAAATATATTCTACGAGTTTAGGTTAGTACGATAAATTCATAATGTCAATAAGAAACATTTAAAGCAGGATGCAATACAGTTATTTAAAAATAAAGCAGTATTTTATAAAGATCCAGAGAAGTGGGAAAACAGAGTTTAGTTCGCCGGAACTTGGCAAGTTTGAATAATGTTAAAACAGCGGGAAACCAGCATTTATGAGGCTTTCCGTTTTCTGCGCTTGCAAAATGCTTGCAGTTTTTAGTGGCAGTCAGATTTTTAAATGACGAAATTAATTAGTGCATATGTATAGACTGTATCAGGTGTAAACAATAGTTGCATATCGTGAAAAATCAACTTGAAAGAGTAAGAATATTTATATATAATTTTAATCATGAAGTTATGAGGAAAATTATATGAAAGAACTATTTGATTATATATTTAAGTTAGACTTCAAAAGTCTGTTTATAACAAAAAGCAACAATACCTTTATACAATTTTTTAGATACATATTTGTTGGGGGAGTTTCGTTTTTGGCAGATGGAGGGAGTCTTTTCTTAATTACAACTATTGGTGTAAACTATTTAATATCCGTAATATTTGCTTTTGTTATAGGTCTTGCCGTTAATTATGGACTATCCAAGCTTCTGGTTTTTGAAAAGAGCAGCGTAAACGGAAAGATAGAATTTCTGGTCTATGGAATTATAGGCGTAATAGGCTTAGGGTTTACTGAAATAATAATGTATGTGCTTACAGAGATTGCAGGCTTGTATTTTATGGTTTCAAAAGTTATAGCGACTATTATAGTTTTAGTTTGGAATTTTGTAGCCAGAAAAATTATTTTGTATAGAAAAAAATAGATTGGAGATTATTGTGAAAAAAATAATTATTATTGGAGCTGGTCCGGCAGGTATTACTGCGGCATTTCAGCTCTTGAAAAATACTAAGGATGAATATGAGATTATTATATTAGAGGAAAGTAATGAGATAGGAGGCATTTCAAGAACTGTAAGGTACAATGGAAATCGTATGGATATAGGAGGACACAGATTTTTCTCCAAGGATGATAATGTTATGAAGTGGTGGGCTGGAATTATGCCTACTCAGGGTGCAGATGCCTATGATGACAAAATATTAGGAAGAAAAAAAGCATTAGTTGAAAACGGACCGGACCCGGAAAAAGACGATGAGGTAATGCTTATTAGAAATAGGGTGTCCAGAATATACTATAAGAAAAAATTCTTTGATTATCCTATTAGCTTAAAGTGGGAGACTATAAAAAATATGGGCTTCTTTACAACTATATGTGCAGGCTTTAGCTATCTAAAGGCGTGTGTGTTTAAGAAAAAAGAAACCTCCTTAGAAAATTTCTACATAAATAGATTTGGAAGAAAATTGTACTCTATGTTTTTTGAGGGCTATACAGAAAAGCTGTGGGGACGCCACCCTAGAGAAATATCAGCAGACTGGGGGGCTCAAAGAGTTAAGGGACTTTCAATAGTCGCAATTATAAAGGATGTATTTTCAAAAATATTTAAGAAAAATTCCCAGAATAAAAAGGTGGAAACCTCTCTTATTGAGGAATTTTATTATCCAAAGTATGGTCCGGGACAGCTTTGGGAGGTAGCAGCAGGCAAAGTGGAAAATATGGGTGGAAGCATTATTAAAAATGCAAAGGTTGTAAAAATAAACAATTTAGACGGAAAAATACGAAGTGTGGTTTATGAGAAGGCCGGAGAGCAGGTAGAGCTTGAAGGAGATATTTTCATTTCCTCAATGCCACTTAAGGATTTAACAGCAGGGATGAATAGCGTTCCGGAAAATATTGCCGCTATTGCAAAGGGACTTCCATACAGAGATTTTGTTACAGTAGGCTTATTGGTGGATAAGCTTAATCTTAAGAATCAGACAAATATAAAAACTATTAACAACATTGTTCCGGATTGTTGGATTTATGTACAGGACGTTGGTGTAAAGCTTGGAAGAATCCAGATATTTAATAACTGGTCGCCATATCTTGTAAAGGACGTAGACCATAAGGTATGGATAGGCTTAGAGTATTTCTGCAATGAGGGTGACGATTTTTACAATATGTCAGATGAAGAATGTATAAGGTTTGCAAGTCAGGAGCTTGTTAAAATGGGTATTATTTCAGATGAAAAGGCTGTCCTTGATGCTCACAGGGAAAAGGTTAAAAAAGCATATCCGGCATATTTTGATACCTATGACCGGATAGATGAATTGGTAGATTATTTAAATACTTATGACAATTTGTATTGTGTAGGCAGAAACGGTCAGCATAGATATAACAATATGGACCATTCAATGGTTACTTCGTTTGAGGCTGTAGACAACATCATAAAGGACAGAAAGGACAAGTCTAATATATGGAATGTAAATACTGAGGAGGAATATCATGAGCAAAAATAAAATGGCGGTAAAAGTAGCAGTATCCCTGACAGGAGCAGTATCTATTGGAATTGTATTATTTTATATTATTTTTATTTCAAAGGGCTATTATCATGCCGACTGTACAGATACTATTACTTGGGCAGAGGCTGTTTTAGATGGAAAAGCTCTTATGAACAGCGACTTTTATTACGCCTGCCTGCTGCCTTTTGGTGGACAGCTTTTAATGGTTCCGTTTGTAGCAATATTTGGTGTCAGTATGACAGCACAGCTATGTGGTATGGTGTTATTTGCAATATGTTTTGGCCTGGCACTTGCCTTTTTGCTAAGGTCTATGAACTTTAGCTATAAATGGAGTGTTTTTGGAGTTTCAGCACTGTTTTTAATAGTTTCCATAAGCGAAAAGCTAAGGGAAATATTCTGGTGCCACATAATATATTATAGTCTGGGACTACTTTTTGTTATGGTAGGATTAGGTCTTGTACTAAGGGTACTTAATTGTGAAAAATCAAAAAAGAAATATATGATATTACTTTTAATCTGGACAGTACTATGCTCAATGAACGGTATACAAGCCCTTACTATATATGGCTTACCGGTATTGGCAGCATTAATGGCAAATATATTTTTTGATGTAAAAACACCTTTTTCCAGCAAAAAAAATGAAAAGAAATATAAAATAATTTTAGCTTTAATATTAGCTATTATTGTAGGTATGCTGTTAGGAAAAATAGCAAATGGAAACATAGTAGCAGGCTATCAGGAAGGATATTCGGAATTTTCTAAGCAAAGTCAGTGGCTGGATAATTTTCTAAGCTTTGTTCCGCAATGGTTTACATTATTCGGCGTAGAGGTTGGAAGCGGAATGTTAATATATTCTTGCGAGGGTATTATAGAGCTGTTAAAAATAATATGCTCCTTAGTAGTTTTGATTGTTCCTATTATAATGACAATAATGTATAACAAATTTGAAACTATAGCCTATAGGCTTATGATATTAACACATTCATTTATGACGGCACTGATTTTATTAGGCTGGGTATTTGGAAGTTTAAATACAGCCTGTTGGCGATTATCTCCAATTGTAGGGACATCTGTTATTTTATGTATTATGTTTGCAAAATGGATATATGATAAAAAGCAGTATCATAGAATGTTTGCAATTATAGTAATTCCGATAGAAATATTAATGATTATTTCCACAATTGGTATATTAAAAATTAATAATACCCGGTCAGAAAGTAATCAGGCATTAGAAAATGTTATAGATACATTAGAAAAAAATAATCTTCAATATGGCTATGGAACCTTCTGGAATGCAAATAGTATTACATTATTATCCGACAATGATGTAAAGGTCAGATGTATCAATGTAAACGAGTCAGGCGTATCACCCAGAGCATATCAGACCAACATAAACTGGTATAAGGACAATTCCTATAAGGAATATTTCTTATTATTGAAGGCTGATGAATATGTCACCTATAAATATAGTGAAAACTATGTAGAACCAATAAAAGAAATAAAAAGTGATAATTATTTTATCCTAGTATACAATTACAACCTATTGGAAAACAAATAACTCGCCTACCCCAAAAAGTATCGCCACCTGATAGAGGCGGCAAGTCTTGAATAGGACTAAAAGATGTGGAGTCGATAAGATGTAAAGAAAACGTTCATGAGAATAGAGAAAGGAACACTTTTATGAGCAAAGAATTACAGATAAGAAATAGCACTGTTGATTTCTTGGTTTTCACACGAGATGCAGGAGAAGACGGAATAGAAGTCAGGGTTCAGAATGGCGATGTATGGCTTACGCAGAAAGCAATTTCGCAGCTTTTTGCTGTAGATAGAAGTGTGGTTACAAAACATCTGAGTAACATTTTTAAAGAGGGCGAATTAGATGAAAATTCAGTTTGTGCAAAATTTGCACAAACTGCGGATGATGGAAAAACATACAATTATAAGTTTTATTCATTAGCGGTTATTATTGCTGTGGGGTATCGAATTAATTCAGAACGGTCAACACAGTTCAGGACATGGGCAACCAAAGTGTTGGATACATTTACAAAGCAGGGTTATGTTCTTGATAAAAGCAGATTGATTAATG
>ENA-OYWC01000155-OYWC01000155.1-human-gut-metagenome-genome-assembly--contig:-NODE-155-length-31837-cov-31.833082_pt1 | contig 31837 bp, 31 predicted proteins | sample MGYA00244165_ERZ653387 | MGnify/ENA primary metagenome ERZ653387 (study PRJEB26926, sample SAMN06164974) | human gut metagenome | biome: ENVO:00009003; feature: ENVO:2100002; material: ENVO:00002003...
AGATAGTGCTGAAAGGTTGGCAACGCCGTATTTTTCCTTTAAGTCAGTATTGGTAAGACCTGAAAGATTAAGAATTTTTCTGGCCTGCAGATTTAAAAGGGTTGTGCGGTATTCGTTAATTTCATCATCTGAAATATCGGAAGGGATGACAGAATCGGGAATATTTATGTAATTGAGATTTGAAATATCTTTTCTGCGGACGGTATTGGCTCTTGCCTCCCTTGCCCAGAAAGATGCCTTGGCAGAATCTGATTTACGGGAATGTTTTTTACATTCATATAATATTAACATTCCGATTATAATAGTACAAAATAAAATAACCCATCCAAAATTTTTAAACATAGAATCACCTCAGAAAGGAAGTATTGTGATGTATAATAAGAAAAACAGAAGAATAATGACAACTGTACTTGTTGTAATACTTGTACTTGCAATGGTTGTACCTCTTCTTATATCTGCTATTTCCTGATAGTTGGATTATACGAAAAAAATCATATTATATCAAGAACCAAGAGGAAATTAGGGTTGGAATGAACGGTAAAATATGATATTATTAACCAATAACCCTTATGATAGGAAGTTAGTAATGGCAGTAGGAAAAGTACCTAACAGAATTTTAAAAAGAAGCGTTGTTAATCTGCTTAAATGTCCGCCAAGAACGGGCATTGATGCAGCCTCTTTTGCCGTCGGAGATATACACGTCCTTACAGCCTGTGCAACAGGCCTTACGGATTGTGCAATTGCACCGGAAACAGCCGTTTACAAAGCGGCGAACAATATATGGGTTTCCGGGGGAGAACTCCTTGGGATAGAGGCTTCTTTTATGTTGCCTAAAAGCTATAACGAGTATAACCTCAAGGCATATACAAAGCGTGTCAAAGCAGCATGCGATAAGTGCAAAACGACACTTGCGGGAGGGCATACGGAAGTAACGGACGGCGTTAAGAGGTTTTGTATAAGTGTAGCAGCAACAGGTATTGCAGGCACTACACCGGTCAACATACATAACGTTAAGCCCGGAATGGATATAATTGTTACAAAATGGATTGCGCTTGAAGAGGCTGCAATGATTGTAAGTAATGAAGACAACATGGCAAAGTTATGTGAACACTTTTCTAATGAATATATGAGTGTAACCGGACAATATTCCGACTGGCTTACAGTTCGTGATGAGGCCGCAGTCGCGATGAAGCATGGTGTAGCAGCCATGCACGATATATCGGAAGGCGGTATATTTACTGCACTCTGGGATTTTGCCGAAGGAAGCGGATGCGGGTTTGAAGTTGATTTGAAACGTATTCCGTTAAGACAGGAGACAGTGGAAATTGCAGAATTTTTCCACCTTAATCCCTATACCATGAAGTCATCAGGAAGTATAATAATCGCCTGTGATAACGGAACTGATATGGTGAATGCCCTTAATGAAGAGGGAATTCCGGCAGTTATAATAGGCAGAACAACTGATAACAATGGTAAGATACTTCGCAACGAAGATGAAATCAGATATTTAGATAAGATGTAATACAGGCACAGCCTGACAGAAAGGATGGATTACAATATGCGTGAAGCAATTTTAGCAGTTCTTGAAAAAAACAGCAGAATAGATTTGGCGGATCTTGCCGCTTTACTTGGAGTTACGGAAGCGGAGGTAGCTAATGAAATTTCAGAAATGGAAAAGGAGAGAGTTATCTGCGGTTACCATACGCTTATCAACTGGGATAAGACCAACAATGAAAAAGTAACGGCACTTATTGAAGTTAAGGTAACTCCACAGAGAGGTCTCGGTTTTGATTCAATTGCCGAGAGAATATATAATTACAGCGAAGTGCATGCTCTTTATCTTATGTCCGGAGGATTTGACTTTACGGTAATCATTGAAGGCAAGACAATGAAGCAGGTTGCTACATTCGTATCAAGCAAATTAGCTCCGCTTGAAGCAGTTTTAAGCACTTCGACACATTTTGTATTAAAGAAATATAAAGACCACGGAACAGTCCTTGATGCTCCCGTGTCTGATGAAAGGATGCTTGTTACACCATGAGAAACCCATTATCTGACAAAATAACGACAATTAAGCCTTCAGGTATCCGTAAGTTTTTTGATCTGGTAAGTGAAATGAAGGATGCCATATCTCTGGGTGTTGGCGAACCCGATTTTGATACACCATGGAGAATACGTGAAGAAGGAATATACACCCTTGAAAAGGGCAAAACATATTACACAAGTAATTCAGGCCTTATGGACTTAAGAATTGAGATAAGCAGATATCTCGAAAGAAGATTCGGACTTAATTACGATGCGGAAAAAGAAATTATTGTTACCGTAGGGGGAAGCGAAGGAATAGACCTTGCTTTCAGGGCAATGCTTAATCCGGGAGATGAAGTTATCATTCCTGAGCCATGCTATGTTTCTTATGTGCCATGTGTAACGCTTGCAGATGGTGTTCCTGTTACGATTAACCTTAAAGAAGAGAATGATTTTAAGCTTACCAAGGAGCAGTTACTCAGTGCCATAACACCTAGGACCAAGATTCTTGTACTTGCATTCCCTAACAATCCTACAGGTGCAGTTATGACAAAAGAGGAACTTGAGGAAATCGCCGAGGTTGTAAAGGAAAAGGATATCTTTGTTGTATCCGATGAGATTTATGCCGAACTTTCATACGGCAATACAAGACATTGTTCAATCGCATCCATTGATGGAATGAAAGAACGCACTATAGTAATTAATGGTTTTTCCAAAGCCCATGCAATGACAGGCTGGAGACTGGGATATGCCTGTGGACCTGAAGTAATAATCAAACAGATGCTTAAGATACATCAGTTTGCTATTATGTGTGCACCAACCAACAGTCAGTATGCTGCTGTAGAAGCATTGAGAGAATGTGACGATGCAGTTGAAGAGATGAGAAATGAGTATGACAGACGAAGAAGATTCATGCTTAGCAAACTCCGTGGTATGGGGCTTAAAGTTTTTGAACCATACGGGGCATTTTATATTTTCCCAAATATAGCAGAGTTTGGACTTACGTCGGATGAGTTTGCGACAAGATTTCTTACGGAAGAAAAGGTTGCGGTTGTGCCCGGAACAGCTTTCGGTGACTGTGGTGAAGGATTTTTAAGAATGTCCTATGCCAGCTCATTAAGTAATTTAAAGACAGCAATGGAAAGACTTGAAAAATTTATTGACAGATTAAGAAACAAATAGCAGGAGAAAATATATATGGCAGAGCAAATGAAAATAGAATATATTAATCCTTTTCTTGTAGCGGGAACAAGTGTACTTTCTGATATGTGCGGACTTAAACTGACGGCCGGAAAACCATATGTAAAAACAACATCTTTTGATTCGGACTATATTGTAATCAGTCTTGGAGTAACAGGTCAGATTGCAGGTCAGGTTCTTCTGGCATTTCATAATGATGTGGCATGTGACATTGCTTCTAAGATGTGTATGATGCCTATAACAGCACTTGATGAACTTTCACTCAGTGCACTTAGCGAGTTAGGAAATATGATTCTCGGAAATGCAGCAACAGTATTATCAACAAAGGGTGTTTTTATTGATATAACACCACCTTCAATAATACAGGGAACATTTCATATCGGAAGTTCGTTTGCCCAGAATATATGCGTACCACTTATTTATGATAACGATAAAATTATCGAGTTTGATATTTCATTGAAAGAAGGAAAATAAGATGCTAAATATAGTCCTTCATGAACCGGAAATGCCTGCCAATACCGGCAATATCGGAAGAACCTGTGTTGCAACGGATACAGTGCTTCACCTTATTGAACCATTGGGTTTTAAGATTAACGACAAAATGCTTAAAAGAGCAGGACTTGATTATTGGGATAAATTAGATGTAAGAATATATGATGATTTTGATGATTTTCTTGCAAAAAAACCGGGAGCCAAAATATATATGGCAACAACGAAGGCGGCAAGAAGTTATACAGATGTACAATACGAGGATGATTGTTATATAATGTTTGGAAAGGAAAGCGCCGGGATACCTGAATCGATTCTGCAGAAGTATCAGGATACAGCGGTAAGAATCCCTATGTGGGGAGATATAAGGTCGCTTAATCTTTCCAACTCTGTAGCAATCGTTTTATATGAAGCATTAAGACAAAATAATTTTCTTGGACTCAAGATGAAAGGAAGACCACGTACTTTTGACTGGGACTAATCAGCCCCAGACAGAAGGTGCGTGGCCTTTTGCTTTAGGGAGGGCAAATGTAAATTCCGTACCTACGCCCTCGGTGCTTACAACGTCTATATATTCGTTATGTGACGTGATTATTTCTTTTACTATGGAAAGACCAAGGCCGGTTCCGGTCTTGTCCTTGCCTCTTGAAACATCGGTTTTGTAGAAACGCTCCCATATTTTGGATATGCTTTCCCTTGGAATACCAATGCCGAAGTCCTTGACAGAAATAAGGGCTTTATCACCCTTTTCAGTGACGGATATTATTATTGAGGAGTCGCTGTTACTGAACTTAATGGCATTATCTATAAGATTATAAAGAACCTGCTGAATCTTGGACATATCGGCAGAAACCATAAGTTCTTTATCCGGAAAGATAAGTTTGAATTTGATTTTTTTCTTTTCGCAGGTACCCTGAAAAGTCTCAATGGTCTTTTTGATTGTAGCAATAATATCAAAATCAGAGATGTCAAGAATCATACCTTCATCCGTTACATTGTTGATTGTAAGGAGATTATTGGTTAATTTTGTCAGACGTTCTGTTTCCGATATTACTATGCCGAGATATTTTTCCTGCATTTCAGGGGGGATGGTTCCGTCAAGCATTGCTTCAAGATATCCTTTTATGGAAGTTAACGGTGAACGGAAATCATGGGATATGTTGGCAATAAATTTTTTCTGGTATTCGTTAAGACTGTTAATTTCAGCAGCCATATAGTCAAGAGAATCTGAAAGCCTGCCTATTTCGTCATTGTGTTTTATATTGATTTTTTCGGAAAAATCTCCCTTGGCATATTTACTTACAATCTTTGTGATTTTGTTAAGTGGTCTTGTAATGTATTTATAGAACAATACAAATATAAGTCCCGATGTGATAAAACATATAACCAAAGTGATGTAATTGAAATTAAAACTGTTATCTGCATCAGAACGGACATCTTTTACAGATTTGCTAAGAATTACATATCCTCTGGTATTGTAAAGATAAGTTATTGGATAATATACCGTAAGGTAGTCGCTGTCATATAATCCAAAGAAATCGTTGACGATATAATTGCTTTTCTTATATTCAGCTGGGTCAAAGCCTTTTATAGTGTCTATCCCTGAGGCGGAAGTATCCATTAATATAGTTCCATCCGTTGCAAGCAGTATGATATTGCAGCCTGTATACCGTGAAACTGCTTTAAGAAAAGGCAGAGAGGGAGCGTTTTCTACATCTCCGCCGGAATAAGCATTACCATATTCGGAAGCAATGCTCATTGCTGCTTTGTACATATAATCAGCCTGTGAACTTAATTCACTTCTGTAATTGAATTTTGAACAAAGCGTAGATATTATTCCGAAGCTTATAATAATACCTATCAGATATGTAGTTATCATTTTGTTAATTAATCGTATTCTCATTAACTATTTTCTCGATTCAAATTTATAGCCTACACCCCATACGGTGCCGATACTCCATTTTTCGTGGTCGTGTATTTTTTCGCGGAGCCTTTTTATATGGACATCCACGGTACGGGTATCCCCCACATATTCATAACCCCATATATGGTCTAAAAGCTGTTCCCTTGTGAATACCTGGTTTGGTGAGGTCGCAAGAAAGTATAAAAGTTCCAGTTCTTTAGGAGGCATATCAACCGGTTTACCCATATATATTACGGAATAATTACTCAAATTAATGATTAAATCAGGGTACTCAATGTACTCTCCGGAAGGCTTTTCAGGGGTATCGTTTGACTGCGTGGTTGTATATCTTCTTAAAACAGCTTTAACTCTGGCAACAAGTTCCTTGGAATCAAAAGGCTTAATCATGTAGTCGTCGGCGCCAAGTTCAAGCCCCAGTACCTTATCAAATATCTCACCCTTTGCCGAAAGCATTATTATAGGGGTATTGTTTTCACGGCGTATTTCCCTGCAGACCTGGTATCCGTCAATTCCCGGAAGCATAAGGTCTAAAAGAATCAAATCAGGTTTAAAACGGAAGAATGCTGTAAGTGCGTTTTCACCGTCATTCACGATTAAAGTCTCAAAACATTCTTTTGTAAGGTAAAGAGAGATAAGCTCAGCAATGTTGTTATCATCATCTACGATTAAAATTTTCTGTTTGTCCGCCATATTATTTCCTCCTAATCTTTAAATTCAGCTATGGTTACTCCGTAGTCACCTTCGCCGAAGGTTCCTAAACGGAAACTTTTAACATGTTTCTGACGTTTCAGATAGTTATGAACCGCATTTCGTAATACTCCCGAACCTTTGCCGTGGACAATACGGACAGGGGAGATATGTGCCAGAAATGCGTCATCCAGGTATTTATCAAGTGCAATAATGGCTTCGTCACTGGTCATTCCGATAAGATTGATTTCAGGGGAAATTGAAGCCGTTTTATTCATTTTCAGCTTGCCGATTCCTGATTTTTTATTGTTAAGTTTCTCGGTTTCGGAAGCCTCTTTAAGGATTATAAGATCCTTTATATTCACTTTTGAATTAAGAATACCCATTGAAACCGTGAGAAAACCTTTGGAATCAGGAAGGGTGTGAACCGTTCCGTCAAGGTCCATGCTGATTACATGGACTTTGTCGCCTATATGGAAATCGGCGGCGGTGTGGTTCGAGGTCTGCACAGGTTTATTTGCAGCCTTTTTAGCATTGGTTTTCTCAAGCTGTTTTCTTATACGTTCTCTTCCGGCTTCCAGATCCTGTATGGTCATTCCGTTTTTGGCAGCCTTATTAAAGTCCTTGATAGTCTCGTCTGCCGTCTCTTTGGCTTCCCTTAAAATTGCGTCCGCCTCTTCTCTTGCCTTCTCAATAATGCTGTCAGATTTTTCATCAAGACGTTCGGTTTTAATTTTAAGGCGGTTCTTAAGTTCTTCAATTTCTTTCTTATAAAGTTCAATTTCAGCCTGCTCTTTTTCTATTGTAACACGGCTTTTTTCAAGGTCGGAAATTACATCTTCAAAAGCTTTGTCCGAGGTTCCTATATTAGCCTTGGCATTTTCTATGATTTCAGAAGGAAGCCCAAGCTTGCCGGATATTGCAAAGGCATTACTTTTGCCAGGGATTCCTATAAGAAGCCTGTAAGTAGGCGCAAGGCTTGCCACATCAAATTCACAGCAGGCGTTTTCAACTCCGTCAGTTGAGAGTGCATATATTTTCAATTCACTGTAGTGGGTGGTGGCTATCGTTGTAATCTTTTTGGAATGTAAAGTCCGGAGTATGGATATCGCAAGGGCGGCACCCTCTGTCGGATCTGTTCCGGCACATAATTCATCAAAAAGAACAAGGCTGTTGGAATCGGCTTTTTTAAGAATATATACAATATTTTTCATATGGGATGAAAAAGTCGAAAGACTTTGTTCAATGCTCTGTTCGTCACCGATATCCGCAAAAATATCATTAAAAACGGTCAACTTTGAGTTGTCCGACGCGGGAATATGAAGTCCTGACTGACCCATTAGAGAAAACAGACCGATTGTTTTTAACGTAACTGTTTTACCGCCCGTGTTAGGGCCTGTTATAATAAGCTGCTCGTAACCGTCACCGAGATATATGTCCACAGGGACAACTTTACTACTGTCAATTAAAGGGTGACGGCCTTTTTTGATGTTAATTTTACCGTCGCAATCCATTATAGGCTCGGAACCCTTGTAACTGTGTGAAAAACCTGCCTTTGCAAAGATAAAATCCAGTTCCTTAAGCATATCGTAATTGGTGAGAAGTTCTGTGGTATAGTTGCCTGCCATTGCCGACAGGGAAGAAAGAATTACGGAGATTTCCTCACTTTCTTTTATCTCAAGTTCACGAAGGTCATTGTTAAGCTTTACAATTGACATGGGCTCAATGAAAAAAGTTGAGCCTGTGTTACTCTGGTCATGAATCATGCCGGGAACCTGTGAACGATATTCTGCCTTGACCGGGATACAATACCTGCCGTCCCTTGTGGTAACAACAGCATCCTGCAGATATGTCCTATAGCTTCCTGATATCATATGGGAAAGCTCAGATTTAATGCGCTCATTCACATTTTTCTGCTGCCGTCTTATATCTTTAAGATTGGTGCTTGCGTCATCTGCAATTTCCGTTTCGGAAATAATGCAGCGGTTAATTTCATTCAAAACATCACTGAGAGGATTAAGTATGTTAAAACGTTCTGACAAAACATCGGGATTGGTTTCAATACTGTTACTGTCATAACGGATTGCGGATCCTGTAACAGAAAGCAGGGCTGCCACGGAAAGAAGCTCGCTTATGCCAAGTGAACTTCCGACTTCAAGACTTTTTATAAGAGGCCTTATATCTGTGAGACCCGAAAAACCAAGGGAACCCTTTGCAAAAATACGGGATGAAGCCGCAGTTGTATCCTGCTCACACTTTCTTATATAATCAAGGTCTGTAGACGGCATAAGCTTACGGCAAAGAACCTTGCCCGGAGCGGATGTTGCATATTTTGAAAGACGTTCTGTTATTTTATCGAATTCAAGAATGGACAATGCTTTTTTATTCATTGCAAAAAACTCCTGTCAATATCTAAATTATTTATATTTTACTCTACCGGACAACAAACTTCAATAATATGTCATAAATTGTTCATATTTTAGGAATATAATACAAACACTTACACTGATTAATTCGAGAGGACAATACCATGTCAGATAAGAAAAATGATAATTATGATTTATATACAGAACATATTGTTAAAGAACCATGGAAAAATTCAAAGCGTATTTTGAAGAAAGGTGCGTCACTGGTTGCCATGGCAGTATTTTTCGGACTCGTTGCGGGCCTTGTTATGATTATTGTTTACAAAACAGGTAAAAATTATCTTGATGATAATAAAACTGCTATGAATGAGACAATTTCGAGTACGGACGGAAGCGAGAGCAAGGAGACTGACCCGGAGGACACTACGGTGCCGCCTATTGAAGAAATTACAACAGAAATTCCTTCAACGGTACCTATAGATAACGAGAAACTTAATGACTATATGGGATATTATAAAGCACTCAAATCAGTTGCGGATAAAGCCGGATTGTCGGTCGTAACCGTTACTGCTGCAAAGCAGGGGGTTGATTTTTTTAATTCAACATATCAGAACATAGCTGATGAATACGGGATTGTGATATCCTCAGACAGTACGGGATATTATATACTTACGGAATATTCCCTTGTTAAAAATTCGGAAAATATACAGGTTACATATTATGACAAAACAGTTGATACAGCTGAATTTGTTGCGGGGGACACAACAACAGATATGGCAGTTATTAAGACAGGCTCGTTGAATACGGCGGTTGTACCTGTTCAGTTTGGTAATTCGGATGCAGTCCTTAAAGGGGATTTATTAGTCGCAACAGGAAAATTATACGGCTTTAACGGAACGATAGGATATGGAATTGCAACAGGTGTCAATAATTCTGTTAATGATACAGATTCAATTTACAGGCTTATCAATACTGACATCAGCGGTACCGCTACTTCAAATGGTGTTATTCTTAACCTGCATGGTGAAGTGGTAGGAATAATTACAATGGCATATAACAGTGATAATACAAATTTTATAACAGCTTATGCAATTAATGATGTAAGAAATCTTATGCAGAACCTTGTTAATAAGAAAAGTATGCCTTATCTGGGAATAAAAGGACAGACAGTTACGGATGAGATAGCTGCCACGAATAAAATCCCTAAGGGAATATACATTTCTGCTGTAGAGACCAATTCTCCAGCATACAAATCAGGAATCCAAAGCGGTGATGTGATTACACAGATTAATGGGACCGGAATTAACAACATGGAAAGTTTTATGATACAGCTTGAAAAAAGTAATCCGGGAGATAATGTCAATGTCACGATTAAAAGACGAGGCAGGGAAGATTATAAAGAGATTGAATTTAACCTTGTGCTTGGTGTAGAATAAGACGTATTGAATAGTGAAAGGAAATTTTTTATGAAGTATATTAACACATTAAATGAAGGTGAAAGAGTCAACGGAATATACTTTTGCAAGGTAAAGACAGCGGCAACAACCAAGAATGGTAAAGATTACATTAATCTTACTTTACAGGATAAAACAGGCAATCTTGACGGTAAAATATGGAATCCCAACTCACCGGGAATCAGGGATGATTTTGAATCCGGGGATTATATACTGCTTAACGGCGATGTAACGGTTTTTAACGGAGCATTACAGCTTAACGTGGCAAATGCGGGCAAAGCAGAAGCAGGTTCTTATGATGAGAGCGATTATATGCCATGCTCCGAAAGGAATATTGAGGAGATGTATGATGAACTTCTTAAAATAATGTCTAAGGTTCAGAATGAGCATCTTAAATCCCTTATTAACAGCTTCTTTGTGGAGGATAAAGAATTTATCGGCAATTTCAAGAAACATTCCGCTGCAAAGAGAGTTCATCACGGATTTATCGGAGGACTTCTTGAGCATACTCTGGGAGTCGTTAAAATATGTAATTATATTGCAGACAATTATACATATCTCAGCAAGGACTTACTGCTTACGGCAGCACTTTTCCATGACATAGGCAAAGTGTATGAGCTTTCCGCATTTCCTGAAAACGATTACACTGATGACGGACAGCTTCTTGGACATATTGTGATGGGATGCGAAATTATCGGCAAGGCAGCAGATAAGATAGACGGCTTCCCTGTTATGCTGGAGCGTGAATTAAAGCATTGTATAGTTGCACATCATGGTGAGTTTGAATACGGTTCTCCTAAGAAACCGGCTCTTGCCGAGGCAGTTGCACTTCATTTCGCCGATGATATGGATGCCAAATTAGAGACTTTCAAGGAAGCACTTAATACTCCGGCAGGACAGAACGGTGAATGGACCGGCTTCAACAAAATGTTAGACAGTAATATAAGGAAAACAATTATCTGATATGGAAATAAAGAAAAATAACGATTATGAACTATTAATTGAAGATCTGACAATGAGCGGCGAGGGCGTAGGCAGAATAGATGGCTACGCTCTTTTTGTAAAGGATACAATTCCCGGAGACAGGGTAATTGCAAAGGCAACAAAGCTTAATAAAAACTATGGCTACGGCAGGCTGATGTCTGTAATAGAACCTTCAAAGGACCGTGTTGAAGCGAAATGTCCTGTTGCGAAAGCCTGTGGGGGCTGTACCCTTATGGCAATGAGCTATGAAAAACAGCTTGAATTCAAGCGTCATCTTATAGAGAACAATCTTATAAGGATCGGTGGGCTTAGTGGCATAGAAGTACCTCCTGTTATCGGTATGGACAACCCATACAGGTATAGAAACAAAGCCCAGTTTCCTGTGGGAACGGACAAAGACGGAAATATTGTCATGGGCTTTTATGCAGGCCGTACCCATTCCATAATTCCTAATGAGGACTGTCTTATAGGTTCGGATATCAATGCAGGAATTCTTGCAGAAATCAAAGCATTTATGATTATGAACCACATAAAATCCTATGATGAGAATTCTCATAGCGGGCTTGTACGCCATATTTTAATCAGGACAGGATTCACTACAGGTCAGATAATGGTGTGCGTCATCATTAACGGCAGCAGTATTCCGAAAGAAGATGAGCTTGTTAAAAAGCTGCTTGCATTGTCTTTTTCCAATGAAAGAAAAATTGCAAGCATAATGGTTAATATAAACAGGGAAAAAACAAATGTTATTCTCGGTAAAAAATGCAGGGTGCTTTACGGTACTCCATATATTGAGGACTATATCGGCGAGGTAAAATACCGTATCCAGCCATTGTCTTTTTATCAGGTAAACCCTGTCCAGACCGAGAAACTTTACAATATAGCACTTGACTACGCGGGACTTACGGGAAACGAAACTGTGTGGGACCTTTACTGCGGCATCGGTACAATCTCACTTTTTCTTGCAAAAAAAGCAAAGAAGGTATACGGTGTTGAAATTGTCCCTGAGGCAATCGAAGACGCAGTCACCAATGCTAAGTTAAACGGCATAGACAATGCCGAATTTTATGTGGGAAAAGCTGAAGAAATACTTCCTGAAAAATATGACAAAGAAAATGTACATGCCGATGTTATTGTAGTTGACCCTCCAAGAAAGGGTTGTGATGAAACATTGCTTGACACCATGGTCAAGATGGCACCTAAGAGAATCGTATATGTAAGCTGTGACTCCGCAACGCTCGCAAGGGACCTTAAATTCCTTGTGGGAAACGGTTACGAAGTAAAGAAGGTGCAGGGCGTGGACCAGTTCTGCCACAGCGGGCACGTTGAGACGGTAGTGTTGATGGTAAACACAAAGGAAGAGTAAGACAGTATGTACAGCATCACGTTTGTGGAGATGAGTCCTGCGAAGAAAACTGTTGTAGATGCCGAAGGGTGGACTGCCAGAAATACTGCGATAAATATGTATACCGGGCATGCCATAAATTCGAAAAGCCTCCATATGTGTGTAACAACTGTTCAGAGAACAAGGGAAAAGGCTTCTTTTAGTTTTGCTTATGGGTTTGAAGTGTTGGAAATTTATAGACATTTTCTTATCGTAGAGCTATAATACTAAAATCATATGGAAAAGATAGGCATTGATTTTAGAAAGTGATACAAATGAAAAAGATAAAAAAGAGATTCATTGTTCCGGCAGTGGTATTTATATTGGGTATGTGTGCGTTAATCGGCGAAATATATGTAGTCGGCGAGAGTCAGGAACAGCAGAACAGGACAAATGCAAAGCTCAATGCGATGACATATGCAGAGCGTATATATGGCGAGCTTATGGAGGGAATAGGAGTTACCGATACCTTAAAGCAGGTTGTCATAAGTGGTGATGGAAATATTAATAAATTTTATGATGTTGCAGCAAATATGATGGACGATACGATTCAGAGTATACAGATAGCACCGAATGGAGTTGTGAATGAAATATATCCGGAGGATGTGAATGAATCCGGCAAGATAGATCTGATAAATGATATTGACAGGGGAGAGATTTCGCGCTATGCGAGGGATAATGACACTGTAATTATGCAGGGACCATTTGAGCTGAAGCAGGGCGGATATGGTATAGCAGTGCGCAATCCGGTTTATTTGGAGGATGAAAATGGTAAAAAGAGCTTTTGGGGCTTCACAATTGTTATACTGAAGGTTCCGGAAATTTTTTCTGATTCTGTAGAGGCTCTTTCCAATTTTGGATATAAGTACAGTCTGCAGAAGTGTGCTTCGCCGTGGGATAATATGTATGAGTGGGTTTATGGTTCAAAGAAAGAGCTGAACGATTCGGTGATATATGACTTCGACGTGTATGGAGACAAGTGGAGGCTTGAGATTTTACCCAAGAGTGGGTTTTACAATAATAAATACCTGATATACATGTTTATCGGAGGTGGAGTTATTGTCCTGCTTTTGGCAGGGCTTACAGCAGCGTTGATTTCAATCAATGAGAACAAGAAGAATTTCAAGAGACTTGCTGTGACTGATGCACTGACCGGTATCTACAACAGGCACGGCTTTGATGAGCAGGTTGAGCAATATATGAGACAGAATCCGCAAAAGCATTGTGTTGTGGCAATGCTTGATATTGACGATTTCAAGCTGGTCAACGATATGTATGGACATGCAGCAGGTGATGGTGCACTGCAGAAGCTTGCAGAGAGCATGAAGCAATATTTTTCAAAGGATGCCATACTCGGCAGAAACGGGGGGCGATGAGTTTAGCATTTTCATGCCGGATTGCACGGTTGTGGAGGTTACCCCTTTTCTTAAGAAGTTTACAGAAGAAACCAGAAAATTTTATTGTAAAGGTGAAGCGCATACATTTACCATTTCACTGGGTTTTGCGGAGTATCCTGTTTTGGCTGATGACCGTTCACAGCTCATGCGGTGTGCGGATATGGCACTTTATGGGGTGAAAATGCATGGGAAGAACGGCTGCATGGCATTCCGTAAGGGTGAGCAAGTAAAGAGTCGCGCAAAGCTTGGTTTTGCCGTTAATGATATTATTGATAATTTGCCGGGAGCTTTTATTGTTTACAGAGCAGATAAAGAAAATGATGAGATTCTGCTTGCAAACAGTGAGTTGCTTCGGCTTACAGGCTGTAAAAATATGGACGAGCTGCTTGCATATACAGGTAAGAGCTTCTGCAATCTGATACGCCCGGATGAACAGGAAAGCTGTCAAAAAAGCATATGGTCGCAGATTAACGGAGGACACTCAAATGATTATATTTTCTTTCATATGCGAAAAGCAGACGGCACATATATTTCAGTGCTCGACCATGGCAGAATAGTGGATTCAGTGTACAATGGCAGAGTATTTTATGTGATGATTATGGACTTAAAGTCGCTGCAGAGGCACTATGGAGACCGCCTGGAGCTGGAGGAGAGGTAGAAAAAAGCAGATTGTGAACACATGCGTTCACAATCTGCTTTTTTAATATTACAGTTTACGTCCAATATCAGCAAAATAATATGATGCAGGGTGCTTTTTTAATGCCCGAAAGAAAGTGAATGAGAATAGCAAGAGTGGAATCAGATTACTAAAAGCACAAGATATTAAGAAATAATGCGGTAAGGTTAAATTTTTTGTTATGTTTATTTGTATAGCAATCCTTTTGGTGCACTAAATTTAATAATAGGGAACTTTTGCAACAAACAACATGTCAAAAAGTTCCCTAAACAATTCTTGATAATTAGGGAACTTTTTAATATAATATATAGCATAAAAGTTCCCTAAAAAGAGAGAGGTGAAATAAATGGGAGCAAATTATTCAGAAATTCAAGAATTATTACAGCAAAAAGCGGATATACAGGCGAGGCTTAATCTGATGCCATATGATGGAAATCCGGAAATTAAGGAATCAAATGGTTCAAAATACTTGTATATGCGTAAGCGAGTAGCAGGCAAATTGACCTCTACTTATGTAGACGTATATTCAGATGAACTATATCAGTTGCTTTTGCGTAATGCCAAGGAACGCAAAGATTTAAATAAAGCCATTCGTAAAATCAATAAAGATTTAGCGGCACTTGGTTACGAAGATAAAGAACTTTCAGCGAGAGTACTACAAAATTTGGATTTTGCCAGAGCAAATTTGAAAGCGAACATTTATGATCAGGCAGTGTTAGAAGGTGTCGCAACGACATTTCCGCAAACGGAGGATATTATCGAGAATGGACAAGTCTATGGGGTATCGGCTACGGATGTGCAGAAGATTCTTAATTTGAAACACGCCTGGGAATTTATCTTAGATAGAGATGTGATTCAGAGTGAAAGTAATTATCATATGCTTTGTCATATTGCAAAGTTGGTTAATGAAGGTTTCTTTTATGATGGAGGTCGTATTCGTGGTATTCCTGTGCAGATAGGCGGAACAAGCTATGTACCACCATTACCTATTGAAACAGTGGTTATCGAGCGAATAGATGAAATTAGAAGTCAGGATAAAGAGCCAATAGAGATAGCGATTGAGTTATGTATGTACTGTATGAAAACGCAGGTGTTCAAAGATGGAAATAAGCGAGCATCGGTTATTTTTGCCAACCATTATCTGATTGCACAAGGTATGGGATTTTTAGTTATACCGGAAAAGGATGTACCGGAATTTAAGAAGTTATTGGTGCAATATTATGAAGGTGAGCCACTAGAGGTCATTGGCGCATTCTTAAAAGAGCGTTGTTGGAAGAATTTTTAGAATGTTATTGAAACGTAAAGTGGACATTGAAACTGCAAAAGCGGACATTGAGGGTGTTAACTCTCTTCATAAAACTGCCCAAAACAAATCTGTGGACCGATATATTACCAAATCCGACAGCAGTATTGATTAAACATGGCAAAATAACAAATGGTGTAAAAAGCAAGTGTTTATGCGGGTTCGCGGGATGTTGAGGTCTGAAATAATGATACCGAATGTGGAGACGGTGGTGTTGATGGTAAACACAAAGGAAGAGTAAAGAAAAACAGTTGCAGTTACCGTTAATTCTTCCAATAGAAAGTATGGAGGGGATAACAGAATGAGACTTTTAGTGATACTTAGTCCTACAGATAAATGGGGAACAAAGGAAGAATATACTAAGTTTCGGAAATTTCTCCCGAGGGTTGTGCGTCAATTCTCTGGAAAGACAGCTCAAGGGCGGCTGATGCGGCAGAGGCTCTCAGGCTTACCGCACAGGATTTGTTTGACCTCGGTGTAATCGAGAGAATCATCCGTCAGCCAAAGGCAGGCGATCAGGCTATGTTTGAAAGCCTTAAAATGCTCATCAAAAGAACATTTGAAAAGAATCTTGCCCTTGATGACGAAGAGCTTTTGAATGCACGCTATGAGCGTTTCCGCAAAATCGGCAGACCCGAATAATTTATTTTAAACCTAAACATAAAAACGGTAGGAAAGACAATTTGCAAAACTGCAATGCCTTTCCTACCGTTTTATTTTTATGAAATTTTAATTACTGATTATATCAGTAAGCCGAACCGTTAAGATATACTTTTACGGAATCAAATTTTTTATTACATGAAGATTCTGCTTTTTCTGTTTGACCTGCTTTTATTTCGTTGTCACTGTCCACAACATAATCGTTGTCGGCATAAACTAATTCATCACCTTGGAAGAACAAGGCTGTGTATCGAACATATTCTGCAACAAGGTTGCCTGTGTTTGTTACAGAAATGGTAGCTTTATCTGTGTCAGTCGATACTTTACAATCAAGATCCTGTGTTACACACTGATAGTCGGTAAGTTCTTTGGGTAAAAGTGTATATTCGTACCTGGCAAACTCTTCATCATCTTTATCATGATTAAACTTTACTGCAACCTCTGTTCCGGGTGCGAAAGCGTTAATTGTTTCAGTTTCGGTATCTATGACATCATCGTCTTTGCCAATTAACTCTAAATGTATAGTGAGTGTACAAGCTTGATTTGAATTGTTTTTCAACACAGCAACAAAGTAATGTGTTGAGACATCATCATATATATATGGCGTGATTTTAATATTTTTCTCTACTTCTTCAGAATCAAAATCAGCTTTATCCGCAACAGCAGATGATTGAACATCCGATGATTTGCTTGTTGTTTGTGAACTGCCGTTAGATGTGTCATTTTCCGAACAACCTGTAAACGCAGTCAAAACAACCATTGCAGAAACAAGCACTACAGAAAAGAATTTTTTCATTTTTTATTCACCTCAAAAATTTATTAGTGAAATTATATCATAAATCAAGTGAGGTGTCAAAAAATGACTAAGTTAGCATATTATTTTACTTTACTGTATTATAAAATGTTGATAAAAGGCAATTATTGTGCAATTGAAATTAATAATCTCCGCTGTACATTTCAGGACGATTCACCCAGTCACTAATGGAACTGTTGCCGAAAATTGATTTGCTGTTGCCCGATATCGCCGCAGTTACATTGATTGCAATGCCTGCAATAATGACCGCACCAATCACACAGGCGGCAACAATTTTCACGATTCTAAAAGCTTTCTTTTTATCAATCGGCTGTTCTGCCGGCGGAATGTAGGGAATGGGTGGCTGATTTATTTTCTTGAACGACCCTCCAGAAATGGTGCATCGTTCAGCAAGGAGCTTTTGCAAAAAAGACTATATAAAAGGAACCAGGTCTTAAATGCCAATTCACCGTTTGTGATAACAGATGAAATATTGGAACATCATTATTTAATAAAGAAATCCCGGATATTATCATTGTCAGAGCCATAAAAATTGAGAGGTAGATAGTAGATTTGCCATTTCCTGTAATTGTAAAAAACTTAAGACTATGGAGGTATCTATTTTGATTATAAGACAAGAAAGACCAGAAGATTATGATGCAGTATATCGTAGATGCCGATATCAAAGGTTTCTTTGACCATATCGACAATGATTGGATGATGAAGTTCCTTGAATGGAATATACAGGATAAGAACTTATTGTGGCTAATACGTAAATACCTTAAAGCAGGAATAATGGAGCAAGGAAAATTCGAGCCAACAGAGGGAGGTTCGGCACAAGGCTCAGTAATGAGTCCGATGCTTGCAAATATATACATGCATCATGTGCTGACGTTGTGGTTTAAGCTGGTGGTGCAAAGGGAAATGCAACAAGAAACTTTTCACCCTTATCGGGACCTGTAATCAGAAAAATGCTTAGAGAGTTCCCGGGAGCTATTATTAGTATTTCTCACGATAGAAAGTATATTGATGAGGTATGTGATAAAATATACGAGTTAGATTATAGTGGATTAAGAAATTTGTAATGAATGGAGGATAAGATGGCACAACAGAATATATGCTGATTACAACATTTATCACAACCATTTGGAGTATGCACGACTTTACCTCGATGGAACGGAATGGTTATATCCTCCGGGTGCTCCGAGCACCGGACGAGCACCGTAAAAAATATAAAAATAGTTTTCTTGCTTGAAGAAAACAGGCCTGACGAAGTATCGCTCAGATTAGATTAAAAATTCTAGTCTGGGCGATTTTTTTCGTTCAGGGAAAAGGAGGAAATGTCATTGACAGAAAAGACGGATATCAGAGATTCGGATGAAAAAGTAGTTGAAATTGAAATGGAGCGACTGGGATATAAGAAAATTCCTGTGATTATCCGCATGATGCAGGATGACAGGCAATCAGGATCAAGAAATTAAGTGAGGCTGAAAACCATCTCATACAGTTGAATAATGAAAGGGGACGTGCTACTATTATATAAAGATGTTGATCACGGCAGCTTATTTAACGGGTAAACTAGGAGGAGTTTTATATGACCACACAAAAGCAACAAGGTATTAAAAAGCAATTAACGAAAGGATTTGTGAAAGTAGCAATAATCGGTGCGGTTGCGGCAGTTATTGGAATCGTAGCACTACTGATCGCAGCGATACAGTATGAAAAGGCATTGAGCCAATACGGATTTACACAGGGAGATATCGGTAAAGCGATCGCGGCATTTTCGGAGAGCCGGAGCGCATTACGTGCAGTAGTAGGCTATGATGACATAGCAGTGATAGACAAGCAGAGCGAACTGCATGACCAGAAAAAGGCAGCGTTTGAGAGTTACATAGATGAATTGAACCGCTCAATCAAATTCACCGAAGGCAGGGATGCATATAATAAAGTATTGCAGGAACTGGACGGGTACTGGGAATTGGATGCACAGGTATTGGAACTGGCTACTTCCGATGACGAGGAGGGATATCTGAAGGCGCAGGATCTGGATATCGGAGATCTGACCGCACAGTACGAACGGATATACGCAGAGTTTGTAGACTTGATGAATCTGTGCGTCGAAAAAGGAGATCAGGCGGAGGTGGATTTGCGCAATATGGAGCGTTTTATGCTGATCGCGATTCTGGTTATCGTAATGACCTCTTTCTGGAGTTCTGTGGTATTAGGTAAGAAAATGGCAGGAAATATCGAAGAACCGATGATAGCGCTGGCAGATCGACTTCAGACTTTTGCACAGGGAGATCTGAATAGTGCATTCCCGGACAGAAACACGGAAGATGAGATATTCTATATGATACAAGTCGCAAAAGGCATGGCTGCTGACCTGAATCTGATCATTACGGATGCAGGAGAATTGTTGGGACAGATGGCGGAGGGTAATTATGCCATCGGTACTAAGATCGAAGAGAAATATGTAGGACAGTTTGTGACACTGAAAGATGCCATGCGTAAGATGAACCGACAGATGAACAGCACCTTACAGCAGGTAGAAGAGGCCGCTAATCAGGTATCTGCCGGATCGGAGAATCTTGCACAATCTGCCCAGGCGTTGGCAGAAGGAGCAACAGAGCAGGCAGGATCTGTGGAAGAACTGACGGCAACCATTACGAATATCACAGATGCCGTGTCACGTACAGCCGGCGAACTGCAGAGGACGACGGAAAAGGCTGAGAATTATGCACAGCAGGCGGATGCAGGGCATACGCAGATGAGGTCATTGATGGAGGAAATGGACCGAATCAATGAAAAATCTAAAAAGATACAGAATATTATTGCTGACATTGAAGATATTGCGAGTCAGACGAACCTGTTGTCTCTGAATGCGGCAATTGAGGCTGCAAGAGCAGGGGAGTCAGGAAAGGAATTTGCAGTGGTGGCAGAACAGATCCGTAAACTGGCCGAACAGAGTGCACAGTCGGCAGTAGATACCAGAAGCCTGATCGAGGGATCGCTGCAGGAGATCAAGAATGGCAACCAGGCAGCGGAGGTAGCAGCGGAATCTCTGGAGCAGATTGTTGCGGGAGTCAAGGAGATTGCGACAGATGCAAAACGATTGAGTGAAGAGTCTGCTGCGCAGGCACAGGCGATGCAACAGGCAGAACTTGGTGTGAATCAGATATCGGAAGTAGTGCAGTCGAACTCTGCGGCAGCAGAGGAATCGTCTGCTACCAGTGAGGAATTATCCGCACAGGCATATGCATTAAACGATATGGTAGAAAAGTTTACACTACGTCGGGATTAATTGCTAATTAAAAAATGAAATAAATACCGGTCTTAATAATCCGTAAATAGTGGAGAATTAAGATCGGTATTTTTTATAACATAAAACTTTCATTATAACTGAAATTTTCATTTCCGCATTATCTATTAGAATTGTAATAAGGTTATTGATGCTAATGAAAACAACTTGGTTATTTATATAAAAAATGTAATGAAGAAGAATCTGATAAATAAGTTTGCACCATTTCATGCATATGAAGTAATCGTGAATGAAGCTGCAATCGGAACAATGTAGATGAAGCAGATTATTAAAAAGGAAGGATTGCCGGATGTGGTATTTCACAGCCTGCGTCATACATCGGTGACATACAAGCTAAAACTGAGTGGCAGCTCTGCTGACGAGTCTGGCGAAGTCGATGAACTTGAACGACCCTCCAGAAATGGTGCATCGTTCAACTAAAAATATGATAAAAAATACTAGACGTGGGCTTTATTATATAACGCCTGAATTTCAGGAGGAAATTTGTCGGGCATCATTTCGTGAATTGAGTCCTCGTTTCCGTCAGCCATTGCTTTTTCATAGTACCAGCATTTGAATTTAAGCATGGCGAGGGCCTTTTCAAGAGCTGCAATTTCTTCTTCAACAGCTATCTTGCGGGCTTCAAATATTTCTTTTCTCTCGGCATAAGTTGAGCTCCCGCCGGACACCAGTTTAAAAAATTTTTTTATATTTTTGATTTCCAGTCCCGATTTTTTCAGACATTCTATGAGCTTAAGAGAAGCAAGCTCGTTATCGCTGAATTTCCTGATGTTACCGCTTCGTTCGAGATTTGGGAAAAATCCCTCTTTATCATAATATCTTAAAGTTGAAACCGGAATGTTAAACATTTCCGAAACCTGTCCTATTGTATACATTTTTAAATCCTTTCAAAAAAGTATTGACCTAAAGTTAGGTTTAGGTATTACAATGACTTCATTATATAATAAAAAAAAGAAGGAGTAAATATTTATGTTAATTGATAATGTAAAATCCCCTGAAGATATCAAAGGGTTTAGTAAAGAACAGCTAGAGAAACTGGCAGAGGAGATAAGAAAAGGTCTTATGAACCGCCTCTCTAAGAAGGGCGGACATTTCGGCCCTAATTTTGGATTCGTGGAAGCAACTATTGCACTCCATTATGTTTTCAATTCGCCTGTGGATAAATTTGTATTTGACGTATCCCATCAGAGTTATGTGCATAAAATGCTTACAGGACGTAAAGACGCATATTTTTATGATGAGCATTTTGCAGATGTGTCAGGTTATACCAATCCTGAAGAAAGTGAACACGATTTTTTCAATGTGGGACATACTTCCACATCAATCAGTCTTGCTTGCGGCCTTGCAAAGGGACGGGACTTGAAGGGTGATAAGGAAAATGTTGTTGCGGTAATCGGCGATGGTTCATTAAGTGGCGGTGAAGCATTGGAAGGGCTGGATTTCGCTTCGGAACTTAACAGCAATTTTATTATCATTGTCAATGATAATGATATGTCAATTGCGGAAAATCATGGCGGACTGTATAAGAACCTGAAAGAACTTCGTGATTCTGACGGAAAATGTGAATGTAATCTTTTTAAGGCAATGGGACTTGATTACAGATATGTCGGTGACGGAAATAGTATTGAAGCATTAATCAAAGCCTTTGAAGAGGTTAAAGATTTAGACCACCCCGTTGTTGTCCACATCAATACATTAAAGGGTAAAGGATATAAGCCTGCCGAGACCGATAAGGAGAACTGGCACTGGTGCATGCCTTTTGACGTTGAAACAGGTAAAAGCAATGTGAGCGATTTCGGTGAGGACTATGGCAGCCTTACCTGCGAATATCTTTTGAAAAAAATGAAGAAAGATAAAAGCGTTGTTGTACTTGTAGCCGCAGTTCCTACCTGTATAGGTTTTACCGGGGATAAGAGAAAAGAAGCCGGTAAACAGTTTATTGATGTGGGAATAGCCGAAGAACATGCAGTTGCCATGGCGTCAGGAATTGCCAAAAACGGCGGCAAACCTGTATTTGCAACTCACTCAAGCTTTTTCCAGAGAACATATGACCAGATATCCCAGGACCTTTGTATCAATAATAATCCGGCAACATTGCTTGTAAACACAGCTTCTGTATATGGTATGAATGACGTTACCCACCTTGGAATATATGACATTCCTATGATGTCCAACATTCCTAATCTTGTGTACCTTGCACCTACAAGCTGCGAGGAATATTTTGCCATGCTAGACTGGAGTATTGAACAAAATGAACATCCTGTAGCAATAAGAATCCCATGCAACGGCGTAATCAGAACGGGTAAAGAAGCAGACGCAGACTACAGCGTAATCAACAGATATAAAGTGACAGAGTCAGGACAGGATATTGCAATTATTGCACTTGGTGATTTCTACCAGATTGGTGAAAAGTTAGCAGAGTTAATTGCCGACAAGACAGGAGTGGCACCTACACTTATCAATCCAAGGTACATCACAGGTATTGACACTGAGCTGCTTGAAAACCTCAAAAAGAACCATACAAAAGTCGTAACCCTTGAGGACGGAATACTTGACGGCGGATTTGGCGAAAAGATTGCAGCTTACTATGCCGCAACAGGCATGAAAGTCTACAATTACGGCTTAAAGAAGGAGTTTATTGACAGATATTCAGTAGATGAGATTTTAAAAGAGAACCATATTACTCCGGAACAGATTTTTGAAGATTTACAGTAATTATATACACCTCGGATTGCGGTTTTGACAGCCGTGGTCTGAGGTATTTCTATATTTAATAATTTACACATTGTGTAATCTAAAAATATATGATACAATATACACAATGTGTAAAACAGGGAGACTGTATCCATGGAGAATTTAACAGAGTGTCAGATTGAGATAAAGAAAATTCGTGAAGCAACAGGAATGAACCGCAAGGAGTTCTGCGAGCATTTTAACATACCATACAGGACGGTTACCGAATGGGAGCGTGGAACCCGTAATGCACCGGATTATGTTTTGAGGCTGTTGGCTTACTATATTAAGAGTGAGAATATGATTAAGAAGGAGGAACAGAATGGACAAGAATAGAGTTATCACGGTACAAAATATTCCTATCACAATATCCAGAGCGGATATTGATGATTATATATGTATAACGGATATGGCAGCAGCCAAATCTGATAATTCAAGGGCAGCGGATGTTATAAAAAATTGGCTGAGAAACAGAAATACATTGGAATTCTTAGGAACATGGGAACAAATTTATAATGCCAACTTTAAAGTGGTCGAATTCGACCACTTTAGGCAGGAGGCAGGTTTACATACATTTGTTATCAGTGTAGGAGATTGGGTAGAACAAACCAACGCTATTGGGTTATATGTCAAGAAAGGCAGATACGGCGGAACATATGCACATAAAGATATTGCATTTGAATTTGCGTCAGCAATAAGCCCGGTGTTCAAGTTGTATCTTATTAAAGAATTTCAAAGATTAAAGGAACAGGAAAATGATTTAAAAGATATTGAGTGGAATGCAAAAAGATTTCTTACTAAGAATAATTATCTGATTCAGACAGAAGCGGTAAAGAACTATTTAATTCCTGTATGTAATTACAGGGAAGATTTGAGGTGGCTGCCATATGCAGAAGAAGCTGATTTGCTGAATGTTGCATTATTTGGTTTTACAGCGAAAGCATGGAGAGAGGCAAATCCTGAACTGGCGAAGAACAGCAACATAAGGGATTATGCGTCTATTAATGAATTAACGGTTTTATCAAATCTGGAAAGTCACAATGCACAGATGATACGGGAAGGAAGATCAAAAGAAGAGAGATTTATGATATTAAAGGAAATTGCGGAATATCAGATAAAAATATTGAATGAGGCTCAAAATATAAGTATCGGAACAGACATATAATTCTCCACGAATCGTAGAATCCGCATAAATTCACCAAATTCTACGAATTGTGGGTTTGAAATATGATGCACAAAGGATATTATGACCATGAAAGGAGGAAGAGGATGGACCAGATAAAGATTGGCGGATTTATTGCAGAAGAAAGGAAAAGGAAGGGATACACCCAGAAGATTCTTTCCGAAAAACTTGGAATAAGTGATAAGACAATTTCTAAATGGGAACGGGGAGTTTCCCATAGTTAAAGATACCACACCAAATATGATGAACCCACGCTTATACACTACCAGCTATAATAAACCGCAAGGACAGCAATTTGATGATACTGCTGTCCTTTCTTTTATAAAATTGCAGTACACAAAAAAACTTTTATTGAAAAATAACAAGGAATGCCTGCTCCGGAATGCGGTTGGAGCAGACGCCGAAGAAATACATAACCTTTTCAACCTGACCCATGCGCAGACAGACTTTTTATGTACCTATCCGGATGAGAATTTGTTTGACATCTCGCAGGAACAAAAAATTTTGTCAGAGAAAATAAGCAGTGAAAATGAGATTGAGATCTGTGCTGTTGTCAACGGGCATATCGTAGGAACTGCTGGTATGAAACCTGTGGGGAAAAAGGATAAGGTCAAACATCGTGCGGAGTTTGGAATCAGCATTGAAAAAAGCTGTTGGGGACTTGGAATTGGCAGGGCTTTATTGGCGTCCTGTATTGCGTGTGCCAAGAAAGCAGGATACAGTCAGCTTGAACTGAACGTAGTTGCTGAAAATGAAAGAGCAATATTGATGTATGAAAGAGCAGGATTTGTTGAATACGGCAGAAATCCAGAAGGCTTTCGTTCCCGCACAGCCGGGTTTCAGGAAGTTTTATCCATGAGGTTAGAACTGGAATAATAAATCCTTGCGTTTTTAAGGATTAAATGATATAATAACTTCAGTCCAAAAAAGGAGTAAAAAAATATGCGGCAAGGTATTCTTAGATAAAACGATAATCGAATAGTGGGAAATAAAAATCAGATGTCCCTTACTCATAGAGGCTTGATTTTTTGTACCTAATTTAAGAATACTTTTGCCTTTATCAATTTTGACATATTTAAGGATGAACAGCAGACACCATCAGGCGTATGCTGTCATTGTGTATGTCCGCAGTTTATATCCCCGGTGGTAAAAGTATGTTACTGCCGGGGATTTTTATGCCCTTTCGGGCTGTAAAGGAGGACAATCACATGAAAATCATTAACATTGGTATTCTTGCTCATGTAGACGCAGGAAAAACAACTTTAACGGAAAGCCTTTTATATGTCAGCGGAGCGATTGCACAGCAAGGCAGTGTGGATAAAGGAACAACAAGAACGGACACAATGGCTTTAGAACGCCAAAGGGGAATTACGATTCAGACAGCAGTTACCTCTTTTGAGTGGAATGATTATAAAATCAATATCGTGGACACTCCTGGTCATATGGACTTTCTGGCGGAGGTGTACCGCTCTTTAGCTGTACTTGACGGGGCAATTTTAGTTATTTCTGCCAAAGACGGCGTACAGGCACAAACAAGAATCTTATTTCATGCACTTCAGGAAATGAATATTCCGACCATTATTTTTATAAATAAAATCGACCAAAACGGAATTGATTTGCAGCGTGTTTATCAAGACATTCGTGAAAAACTAACCGACGATATGATTGTTATGCAGGAGATTTCCATATCTCCTGATATATCAATAAAAGCTATTTCTGATGCAGAAAAATGGGATATTGTAATTGCAGAGAATGATGAACTATTAGAGAGATACATCGCAGGGGATTTTTTGGATCCCCACGAATTAGAATGTGAAATGCGTCGGAGAACCAGACGCTGTTCTTTATATCCTGTTTATCATGGAAGTGCAAAGGGCAATATTGGAACAGAAAACCTGATTAAAATGATTACAGAAACATTCTTCACAGAAACAGAAAACAGGCCATCTGAACTATGTGGGTATGTTTTTAAGGTTGAGCATACAGAGCAAAAAAAACGGCTAGTCTACCTGCGTCTGTATCAGGGGACACTGCGTTTACGAGATACGCTCCTGCTGTCAAAAAAGAAAAAAGTAAAAATAACGGAAATGAGTATTCCTGCAAATGGAGAAATGATTCCGGCAGACTATGCCTGTCCGGGAGAAATTGTTGTTTTAACAAATGATATCCTGGAGTTGAACAGCGTTTTGGGAAATGAGAACCTTTTGCCACGAAAAGAACAGCTTGACAATCCGATTCCCTTGCTTCGGACAACGGTTACACCTCAAAAGACAGAGCAAAGAGAAATGCTATTGAACGCTCTCACAGAAATTGCAGATACAGACCCGCTGTTACACTTTGAAATTGATACAGTTACCCATGAGATTATTCTGTCTTTTTTGGGAAAGGTACAGTTGGAGATTATTTACTCGCTTCTGGAAGAAAAATATCATTTAGAAGTAAAAATGAACGAGCCTTCTGTTATTTATTTGGAAAGGCCATTAAAAAAAGCAGAGGATACCATTCATATTGAAGTGCCGCCCAATCCGTTTTGGGCTTCGATCGGACTGGAGATTACGCCGCTTCCGATTGGAAGCGGAATCCAATATGAGAGCAAAGTTTCACTTGGCTATCTGAACCAGAGCTTTCAAAATGCGGTTATGGAAGGTGTCCGGTACGGACTGGAGCAAGGTCTGTATGGGTGGGAGGTTACGGACTGCAAAATTTGTTTTCGATATGGTGTTTATTATAGTCCGGTCAGCACTCCTGCAGATTTCCGGCTTCTCGCCCCGATTGTATTAGAACAGGCGTTAAAAAAGGCAGGAACACAGCTTTTGGAGCCATACCTTTCCTTTACACTTTATGCACCACAGGAATATCTTGCGAGAGCTTACAATGATGCGCCAAAATATCATGCAGTCATTGAGCGTGTTTCCCAGAAGAACGATGAGGTAATCCTGGCGGGAGAAATTCCAGCCCGCCATATCGGGGAATATCGAAGAGATCTGAATGATTATACAAATGGGAGAAGTGTTTGCCTGACAGAAATAAAAGGATATCAGGAAACGTTGGAAGAGCCGGTGTTCCAGCCCCGCCGTCCGAATGATCGGCTGGATAAGGTTCGGCATATGTTTCAGAAAATATCCTGATTCTTGCGCAATGCAAGTGCTCATTGCTGGCTATTGCGAAACATCCCTGATAAAATCAGAATCAGAAAGATTGTGAAGGGATGGGAGGAAACATGGATATATCAACACTGAGCAATTACTTTGAACTTTATGGAGGAATGGCGATCTTCCTTGTTGTACTTCTGGAATATATGAATCTTCCGGGATTTCCGGCAGGGATTATTCTGCCGCTTGCAGGAATTTATGCAGCACACGGAGGGTTAAATCTGTTCCTGGCGATTGCGATTTCAGTTTTAGCCGGAGAAGTTGGGAGCTGGATCTTGTATTTTCTGGGAATGTACGGTGGAAATGCTTTTATGAATATGTATCTGAAAAGGTTTCCAAAACACAAGCCAGCGGTTGAGCACACGTTTGATTTAATCCGGAGGAACGGTTTTTATGGAATTTTCATCAGTAAGTTGATTCCGATGGTCAGAACCTTGATTTCTATTCCAGCGGGCGTATTAAAAATGGAGTTTGTGAAATATTCGATTGCTTCGTTTTTGGGAATAACTCTTTGGAATACCCTCTTCGTGGGAGCTGGCTATATCATTGGAGAACCTGTTCTGAACATAATCACAAGGGGGTGAAAACATGCGGATTGCCATGATGACAAATAACTACAAGCCATTTGTTGGCGGCGTTCCCATTTCGATTGAGCGGCTTGCTGACAGTTTGAGGGATTTAGGGCATACGGTATATGTCTTTGCACCGGATTATAAATCTCCGATGGATGATGATGCATATACATTTCGCTTTCCAACAATGAAACACAAGATTGCCGGAGCGATTCCTGTTCCAAATCTGATTTACAGCTATGTGAAGAAAACGATTTCAACACTTCATATTGATTTGATTCACGTTCATCATCCGTGGATGATTGGAAATGTGGCAACACGGATTGGAAAGGAATTTCATATTCCCGTAGTGTTTACATACCACACAAGATATGAACAGTATCTGCATTATTTGAAGCCCTTTGGATATTTGCAGAATCAGGCAGGTCAGGGAAACCGAATGGCGGCATCCATCCTTGATTTTGCACAGCGGCAAGTCATTCAACGCTATCTGAATAACTTTCTTGAAAAATGTGATATGGTTTTTGCCCCGACAAAATCTATACAAGATTATTTGAAACCTTTTCACATAGATACGCCAATTAATATTGCACCTACAGGACTGCCTCATGTCTGCTTTGAAAAACATATCGAAGCAACTGACATCCGAGAAAAATATTTGCAAGGGAAACAATACCTGTTCTGTACGGTTTCGAGATTAGCGAAAGAAAAAAATCTTCCTTTTCTGCTACGAGGGGTTGCTGCTGTGAAAGAGCAGTTAGGAGATATTTTCAATCTGCTTATTTTGGGAGACGGGCCAGAGAAAGAAAATCTGATGGCTCTGTCCCGAACTTTGAATATTGACAGAAATGTATTTTTCGTTGGGGAAGTACCAAATCAGAAAATATCATCTTATCATCAGGCGTGTGACTTGTTTCTGTTTTCATCAAAATCAGAGACACAGGGAATTGTGCTTTTAGAGACAATGGCAGCGTATCTCCCAGTCTTTGCTATTCGTGCAACCGGAGTATCAGATGTTGTTAATGGCAAAAATGGTGTGTTGTCATCAGACTCCTTAGCTGAATGGGTAGAGAACTTAATTTCGATTTTGCAAAATCCTGCTGTACTTATAAAAATGAAAAGTTCTGCTCGTAACACTGCCCTCTTATATGATGAAAAGATTATTGCCAACCAGATTTTGGAGCGTTACACATACTTGAAAATGAGCTATGAGGCAGAACATTGTTTGATGCTACACTTAAATGGAACAAGTCAAACAGAAAGAGGGTGGAATATTGAAGATAAATCAAGAATGGATTTGTTGTCCGATTTGCGGAAGTAAAACAAGAATACGGGTTCGAGAAGACACTGTTTTAGAAAACTTTCCCCTCTATTGCCCAAAGTGTAAATTGGAAAGTCTGATAGAAGTGAAAAAAATAAAAGTAAAAGTCATCAAAGAGCCAGACGCAAAGACGCAGAGCCGATGAATTTGTGGAAAATCACAGTTCATCGGCTTTCCTTTTTTGAAATAAGAAAACCAATAGATTCACAAGGAGTCTATTGGCTTTCTTACAGAGTGGGATGATTTTGCTTACGCAGCAAATCAAGCGGATTGTAAAGCGGGAGGGACGCAAACTCGGCAGTATCGGAATTTTGGTTGGTACAGTGCTGGGCGTATGCTGCGGTTTTCTTCTGTTTTCCAAGGGATTTAACGCTGTTTCCTATGTCGTTATGGTTTCCCTGACACTCATAAGCAGTTGGATCATGGTGTCTATTTCCATCCGTAAGCCGGTGAAAATCGCGGCAGGGATTTCCCCCATTGAAGCCGTCCGTTTTACCCCGGTGCAAAAGGACATCCGCAGCCGGAAAAAGAATATCAAGCTCAATCCTGTTTCAATGGGAATTGCGAATTTTAAGCGTGACCGCAAAAAGACAATCTCTATTATAGCGTCTTTGAGTTTGGGCGGAATTATCCTGCTTGTGGTATCCTCCATGGTTTTGCTGCGCTCCCCAGAGGCACTTGCAAGGCAGATTTATCCGTATGGTGACTATAAAATTTATTTACATTCCGAGTTGGCAGTAGAAGAAGCTATGGCAGCGGGAAATCCATTGAATGAGAAATTGAAGCAGGAAATTTTGGCCATTGATGGTGTAACCGATGTGATTACAAAAAGGCAAAGCCTTCATATAAATTATCGTGCCAACGGAATTGATGAGGCTGGTTGGTGTGATATACTAACTGAACAAAATTATTCTGCGGTTGAAGCTGCATTGATAGAGGGAACTATGCCAGCGGATGCACACAGCATCATAATTGATTCGCATACAAGTAATCGTGATAATATAAGAGTGGGAGAAACGGTTGAAGTTACCTCTGGGAAATCAACTATTCCTGTTACTATATCAGGGGTGTTTGACAACGATAGCATACCAACTGATGGACATGGAACAGTCCCAGTTGACTCTCCACTTGAATTTGCAACGGAAGCATTATTCCATGAATTACATCCAGAAATAGCTTCGTTTGACTATTCATGGAACATTGCAAGTGATCCGAAAAAAGCGGACAATGTAGAGTCTGAATTGAAAAATATTGTAGCCACTCATACTGATATTGCGTTAGAAAATATTGACACTATAATTGAGTATGAAAAAAATATAAATTCTTTTGTATTTGGCAGTATGGAGGTACTTTCATGGCTGGTATTCCTCTTTGGCGTTATCAACCTGATTAACACGACCCTCTCTAATCAAATGTCCAGAAAACAGGAAAACAGTGTTTTGCGTTCCATCGGTCTGACCCAAAAGCAGCTATGTAAAATGAATATCTGCGAGGGGCTGTGCTATGCGTTCTTTGCAACATTGGCGACGCTGATCGTTGGGCTTCCGGCTTCCATCTTTGCTTGTAGCAAATTTAGTGTAGGCGCTTTTGCCGGAAAAGTAGTGCCTTACAAATTCCCGGTTTTGGAAATGGGTCTGTTCATTCTGGTATTGTTCGGAATGGAGCTGATCTTATCTGTATGGACAATCCGCAGACAGAAAAAACAATCCCTGATTGAGCAAATGCGGGCGATGGAATAACCCTTTGAGATCGGCGGGGCGGCGTGTGCTGCCCCGCTTTTTTCGCCATTTCTCAAAAAAATTTTTGAAATGTCCGAGCTTTGTAACAATTCAGCCTGTTTTTCTGTCGAAATCAAAGACGCCTCGGACATTTATAGTTCTTCCAAAAGTTTGATGATAATATTACCATTCATGGAAGAAGCAATCTGTTATTGCAATAATGCGAAATTGACGATAGAAAGTTTTTCATATCTCGGTCAGCTCAACAATTACATTACTCTGCTGATACAGCCAGTCCGTAAATTCTTTCGGGCTGGCCGTTCCTGTTTTTACAGCCTTTTTTCTCTGTAAGGCTTCTTTCTTAAAGTCGGAAAAGGAAGCCTGTATTTTTTCCAGACGGTCAGCCGGAAAGCCTGCGGTATTTTTTACCCGGTTTATTTTGTTGCGCCAGTTCTGGCATTCATTTTTATAAAGCAGGTCATAGTTATTTTCTCTTG
>ENA-OYWC01000181-OYWC01000181.1-human-gut-metagenome-genome-assembly--contig:-NODE-181-length-28627-cov-5.793889_pt1 | contig 28627 bp, 20 predicted proteins | sample MGYA00244165_ERZ653387 | MGnify/ENA primary metagenome ERZ653387 (study PRJEB26926, sample SAMN06164974) | human gut metagenome | biome: ENVO:00009003; feature: ENVO:2100002; material: ENVO:00002003...
ATTGCCGGGATTGCCTTGTGTCGCAATGCTTTTTGGGTTGGTCAGCAGACATTATTATAGCATTTTGCGCCCCGGATGGCAAGGGGCAAAAAAGGCTGTCCGCCCCCAAAGACGGACAGCCCATGTGATTGTTACACATTCCAGAACCGAAGCGTGCTCGTCACCGCACCAGACATGTCCGGAATGGCGAACGGCACCGTTCCCGGATAGCCAATCAGCTGAAGTACCAGAATCAGCACGCCCAGAATCGCCACATACAGCGCGAACCAGTTCAGGCTGACACGGCTGATAAGGCTGAGCATGAAGCGGATGGCGATATAGCCGCTGATTGCCGCCACGAGGATGCCCACCAGCGTCGGCACGAGCGCCAAATCCTGCACCCAGCCCTCTTCGATTGCGGTTTTGCCGTCGATGATGAGTGCGCCGACAATCGCGGGGGCGCTCATCATGAAGGAGAACTTCGCCGCGCTCTTGCGGTTCAGACCGGAGAGCAGACCGCCCGCCAGCGTCGAGCCGCTGCGGGAAACGCCCGGCAGCAGCGCCACACCCTGCATACAGCCCATGATGATGGCGTGCTTGAAGTTCGGCTGGTCGGCGTACTGCTTGCGGTGTGCGCTCAGCGTTTCCGCCAGCAGGAGGAAGAAACCCGTCAGCAGGAAGCTCGCACCGAGGAACCAGCCTGTCTCGCAGGAGGTGATGAAATCATCAAACACAACCTTGAACAGCAGCGTCGGCAGGGAAGCGATGAAGAGCAGCAGCAGTGTCTTGGACTTGAAGGGGTTCTTCAGAATCGCCCACCAGTCCTTCCAGAACACGATGAGAACCGGAATCAGCGTGCCAACATGCAGGAGGATGTCCAGCATATGGTAGGCGCCTGTTTCATCAATCGTGAAGCCCATCAGGATTCGGCTGAGCAGCAGATGACCACTGGAGGAAATCGGAAGAAACTCGCCAAGCCCCTGCACGAGGCCGAGAATGGCGGCTTGCAGAATATTCATCGAGGAAGCACTCCTTTCGGATGACCGAAATTATCGTCCACGAATCAGTATAGCATACTTACCGCCATTTGTCAGCCTTTTGCAGGAAATTTTACAGGGAAGGCAGGCGAATTACACCCGCATCCACTGCACGCCTTCTTTGTTGTCCTTGACGGCAATGCCCATATCCTTCAAAATGTCGCGGATGCGGTCGGATTCCGCCCAGTTCTTGTCCTTCCGCGCCTGATAGCGGCTCAGCAGCAGTTCACGGACGGTGCTCTGCTCTTCGTCGGTGGCGTCTGCCGGGGCAATGATGACGTATTCGCCGTCGCCGTGCACTTCGCTCGTCGCCTTCTGCGCGTCGCGGATGACTGCCGCCTTGTCCAGCAGGCTGAGGGACAGCACCGCGTCAAAGTCGCCCACCAGCGCCAGCTTCTCATCATCGGACAGGTCTTTCGCCTTCAGCACGTCATACAGGCGCGTTACGGCCAGCGAGGTATTCAGGTCGGCATCCAGCGCCTGACGGAACTTCTCCTGATATGGCTTGAGCTTCTCCATATCCACCGGCGTACCCGCGGGAATCAGCGACGCAATGCGTCCCAGCAGCTTCGTGTACGCAGCAGCGGCGTTATCCATGTTCTCCCAAGTGAACATCTGGCTCTGCCGATAGTGGCTCTGCAGGCAGAACAGGCGGTACACCAGCGGGTCATAGCCTTTGTCCTGCAAAAGAGACACGGTCAGGAATTCGCCCTTCGATTTGCTCATCTTGCCGCCCGTGGTGTTCAGGTGATGCACATGGAACCACGTTTTGCACCACTCGTGGCCGAGGTAGCTTTCACTCTGGGCGATTTCGTTGGTGTGGTGGGGGAAGGCGTTGTCGATGCCGCCGCAGTGCAGGTCAAGGTATTCGCCGAGGTGCTTTTTGCTGATGCACGAGCACTCGATGTGCCAGCCGGGATAGCCCACGCCCCACGGCGAATCCCACTTCAGCGCCTGATCCTCGAACTTCGACTTTGTGAACCACAGCACGAAGTCCGCCTTGTTGCGCTTGTTCGTGTCCTCATCCACGTCGTCGCGCACGCCGACTTCGAGGTCTTCCTCGTTGTGGTCGTTAAAGACGTAGTACTTTTCCAGCTTGCTGGTGTCAAAGTAGATGTTGCCGCCTGCGTGGTAGGCATAGCCTTTCTCCAGCAGCACGGTAATCATGTCGATGTAGTCGGGGATGCAGTTCGTTGCGGGCTCAACCACGTCGGGGCGCTTGATGTTGAGCTTCTGGCAGTCAGAGAAGAACGCATCGGTGTAGAACTTCGCGATTTCCATGACCGTCTTGTGCTCACGGCGCGCGCCCTTGAGCATCTTGTCCTCGCCCGTGTCGGCGTCGCTGGAAAGATGGCCGACGTCGGTGATGTTCATTACGCGCTTGACGTCGTAGCCCTCATAGCGCAGCGCCTTTTCGAGCATGTCCTCCATAATATAGGTGCGCAGGTTGCCGATATGCGCGAAATGATAGACCGTCGGGCCGCAGGTGTACATGGACACCTTGTTGCCGAAGCGCGGCACAAACGGCTCTTTGCGGTGGGTGAGCGAATTATACAGAATCATCAGATTCCACTCCTTTTACTGTGCAGCTTCTTCCTGCTTTACAAAGGTGAAGCCGTAGAAATCAAATTGACTGCCGGGGAGGAACACGAACGCGACTGAACACACGCCCGGCAGCACGTTCACGTCGAAGCACTGCACGCCGCGTTCCGTTCCGCTGAACTGCGCCAGCGAGGTCAGCTGTTCGCCCTCCTGATTGGTGAAGCGAATCGTGACGGGGTTCGTCGAAAGCGGGGTTTGCCCATCCAAGCGGAGTTCCGCATGGGTGGATGTGCCGAAATCCATGTTCTCCCAGACAAGCGACACGTTGTTGCCGATGTCCGTGACGGCGCTGCCGCTGCGGGTGAAGCTGTCGCCGTAGACTGTGTCGGCGTCCTGCGCCGTCTGTGGCAGCCACGCGCGGCTCTGCTTCTCGAACGAGAAGCCTTTCAGGTGAATCTTGCTCGTCAGCGAGAAGCACAGCGTGTGCACGCCCGTCAGGCGCTCCGGCAGGTGGTACGTTTCGCTCTGGTAGACGTTCCAAATGCTCGGCTTCTGGTAGGGCAGAACAGCAATCAGCCGTCCGCCGTCCGCCGGGTCGCCGTCCCAGAGCTTGATTTCGTACAGGTTGCTGTCCAGCGCGAAAACCGGAAGCGTGATAACGTCCGAACCGACATCGCCGAAGTCGATTTTTGTGTAGCCCGCCATGCTTTCGCCGTCGCGCGCGAAGGATATGCCCTGCTCGTTGCCATTGCCGATTTCGCCGGAGGAAAGCGAGTACAGCCCGCCGGAGATAAAGCCGTAGGGATCAAGGAAAGGCTGCCCCAGCCCGGTGATGACAATATCCTGCTGGCTGATAATGCGCGGATGGTCATACCCGTTTGTGCAGGAGGCGCGCAGGTACACCGTGTCGTCGCCCAGCGCCGTCACCGTCACCACGTCGCCGTCCACCGAACACGACGCGCAGGGGGAGTCGATGCCCTGACCATTGGTGACGCGGAAGGCAATCGCCTGCTTGTCCGCATCCGCCGGGTGAACCGCCACGCGGAAGGAGACCGTCGGATGCTCGCTGCCCAGACGCTTGTCGCCCAGCGGCAGCAGCTCAATGCGGCGAACCGGCTTGTCCGCGGGCATTTCTTCCTGACGGCACAGCACGGCGGAGCAGCTGCGCCCCGGCGTTTTGCGCGCCGCGCGGACGGGCAGCGTTAATTCAGCGCCGACCAGCCCAACGCCCGACACGCGGATGCGGATGGTGCCTTCGCCTGCCAGCGCGCCGACAATCGCCAGCAGCTTGCCGCTGAACAGGCGGCGCGTGTTCGTCTTGTAGCCGTCTCGGTCGGTGGAATCGCCATTGTCCAGCCCCAGCAGCCGACCGCAGCCGTCAACATCCACCAGCACGCGATCCACCGCGTTTTCAACGGGGGTGCCGTTTTCGTCCGCCACGGTGATGGTCACGAACGTCATGTCCTCGCCGTCGCCCAGCAGGAAAGCATCCTCCGCGGACAGCACAATATGGTGGCTTTCGCCGGGCGTGCGCTGGATGTCCTCGGCAATCAGATGCCCGTCCGCGTCATACGCGCGCGCGACCAGCTCGCCCGCCTCAAACGGCACTTGCCACGCCGGACGGCAGTGTGTCCAGTCCGTGCGGCTGACTTCCTGCACACCCAGCGAACGCCCGTTGAGCAGCAGTTCGGCTTTCACGCCGTTCGTCATGACCGGCACGTCAATCATTTGACCCGGATTCCAATCCCAGTATACGCCAATGTGCACCATCGGCGCGTTCGTCCACAGGGATTTGAATAAGTACCAGTAGTCTTTCGGGAATACCGCCGTGTCCATCATGCCGAAATAGCACGACCGGGTGTGGTACGGCGTGGGTTCGCCGATGTAGTCAATCCCGCTCCAGAGGAACTGCCCCAGCGAATACGGCGTGTTCAAATCTTCCACGATGCACTTGCGCATGTCCTTCGTGCCCCAGCTGGACGTGGAATTGCCCAGCGCGGAGCATTGCAGATCCTCGTCGGAGAGAATCGACGCTGCCATCGGGAAGTGGTAAATGCCGCGGCTGGACAGCGCCGAAGCTGTCTCACTGCCGTAAATCACCCAGTCAGGATGCTCGGCGTGGTGCGCCTCGTAATACTTTTCGCCGTAGTTGTAGCCTTGCGCGTCTACCAAATCAGCGCATTTCCGCGCACCTTCCCACGGCATGAAGTTGCTGCCGATGGTGATGACGGCATTGCCGCGCGGGTCGTGCAGGCGCACATTCTCGCACAGGTCGCACGTCACCTGTTGTGCGGATTCATCCAGATGCGTGTCCAGAATCTCGTTGCCAATCGACCACATCAGCAGCGACGGATGATTGCGGTCGCGGCGCACCCACGCGGCGACATCCGACGGCATGTCGGTGGGGAAGAAGCGCGCGTAGTCAAACGGCGTTTTGGCGCGCAGCCACATATCAAACGCTTCGTCTACCACGAAAATGCCGAGCTCGTCGCACAAGTCCATCACCTGTTTTGCGGGCGGATTGTGGCTTGTGCGCAGGGCATTGACCCCCATTTGCCGCATGGCGCGCAGCTGGCGGCGCATCGCCTTTTCGTGGAACGCCGACCCCAGACAGCCTAAGTCGTGGTGCAGGCAGACGCCGTGCAGCTTGACGGGCGCGCCGTTGACCAGCAGTCCGCGATCCGTGGTGAATGTCAGGTCGCGGAAGCCGACGTTCTGCCGGATAACCTGACTGCCCAGCATGGTTTGCAGCGTGTAGACGTTCGGCGCGTCCGGCGACCAGAGCTTCGGTGAAAGCACCTGTATGACCGCATTGGCGTGGTCGCCCGCGGCTTCCACCGTCACATCGCACACCGGCACGTCGCCGTCGAGCAGCACATGTGTCAGCACGCCGTTGTCCTTTACGCCGCAAAGCTCCGTGTCAATGGTCATCGTCCAGCTTTCCAGCTCGTGCGTGGTTGTGACGTACACGCCGTCCAGCGGAATATGGCGCTTGGGCAGCACATGCAGCGTCACGTCGCGGTAGATGCCCGCGCCGGAATACCAGCGGCTGTTCGGGCTTTGATGGCGGATATGCACCGCCAGCGTGTTTCTGCCGACGAGCAGCCGGCTGGTCAAGTCCACATCGAACGCCGTGTAGCCGTAATGATGCGTGCAGACGACGTGCCCGTTGAGCAGCACGTCGCAGTCCATATACACGCCGTCGAACCGCACGAGGACGCACGACGCGCACCAGCTTTCCGGCACGTCCAGCGTGCGCAGATACCACGCATCCGTCGTCTCGTACAGGTCATTTTCGTTTTCAATCAGAAAATCATGGGGCAAATCGACTGCCTGAAGTGCCGCATTGCTCACATCTTCCAGCGTCGAGCCGAGCGGCAGCTTGCAGAATTGCCAGCCATCGTTGAGCAGCTGTTCCACGGTCATCCCTCCATCGTATGAAGTCAAGGCGGCGCAAAAGTCCGCCCAAATATCTGATGTAGAAATTCGCCTTTTCATCAGAAAAGTCCTGCTGAAAAAGGCTTGAACTGCGCAAAAAGTCATCAAATAGGTGCAAAAATGCAGGTGAAGCATCCGCTCCGCCTGCAAGTAAGTCACACGTCGATGAATTTGCGGAATTCCGGCAGGATACCGATGCCGTCCGGGTAATGCGCGGCGAACTGAGGTACAGCATGGCTGGGGAAGCTGTTGCCCTCAATGAACGTCGGGCCGTTCGGCGTGATGGCGACGTCCCACGCGACAAAGCGCATTTGCGGTACTTTCTGCGCGGCGTCAAGGCACATCTTCTTCGCCTCTTCCCAGTAAGGAATCGTAAAGCCGATAATGTCCGTACCGGTGATGGGGTGCTTGGTGTAGGTGTTGCCCGCCTTGTCCGCGCCGACAGTCAGCAGCTTGCCGCTTTCCAAATCAATGCGCGCCGCCATGCCGCCGCAGTCCACATTGTCCATCACCTTGCCGTTGCCGATGCGCAGGAACGCATAGACGATGCCCTGCTTCTTGTCGCCCAGCAGCGTCGCAATGCGGCAGGTGTTGACCGACGTCGGGCACATGCGCGCCATCTCCGGATGCTGCACGACGATTTCTTCCAGAATGCCGATGTTCTTGTCCATCAGCAGTTGGTGGAACGCCTTTGCGCCCCCCTTCCAGTCCTCTGGCGTGAACTTCAGGATGCCCTGACCGCTCGACCCCTCCAACGGCTTGCCGATGAGGGCGGGGAGCGCCATCATGTCCTCCAGCTTGTCAAGCGGCGTATCCGCGTTAATCAGCAGCCACTTGCGCGGAATCCATTCTTTGAACAGCTCGTTGAACTGCGTCTTGTCATCGAAGAAATGCCAGTACGCCTTGTCGTTCATCCGGCGGACAATGCTGTTGGAAATGCCGCGCGTGATGACGGTCTTGCGCTGCGCATCGTTGAGTTTGTACATCTGTGCGATTTTGTAGTCCACATAGCCCGCGTTGTACTTCACAGCACAGCGGAGCATGTCGCACAGCAGCCAAATGCGGGATTTGCCGGAGCGCTCATGCAGCAGCCCGGCGGTTTTCCACATGGCTTTCCAGTCCATCTTGAACAGACGCTTGAAGAAATACGAAAGACGGCTCATGCTGATGCCCCTTTCTTGCTTGCAGAATCAGACACGATCAGACGTTGAAGCGGAACAGCACGATGTCGCCGTCCTTCATCACATAGTCCTTGCCTTCTGAGCGAACCAGCCCCTTTTCCTTGCACGCTGCCATCGAGCCGAGTTCCACCAGCGTGTCAAAGGGCACGATTTCCGCGCGGATGAAGCCCTTCTCGAAGTCAGTGTGAATCTTGCCCGCGGCTTGCGGGGCTTTCGTGCCGTTGACAATCGTCCATGCGCGGCATTCGTCTTCGCCCGCCGTCAGGAAGGAAATCAGCCCCAGCAGCCGATAGCACGCCGTAATCAGCCGATCCAGACCCGACTGCCCGATGCCCAGTCCTTCGATGAATTCCGCCTTTTCGTCGGGACTCATCTGCGCAATTTCCTCTTCAATCGCGGCGGAAATGACGATGATTTCGGCATTCTCGCTCTTCGCGATGGCTTCCACGCGGTCAAGACCCTTGATTTCGCTCTCCGGCTTACCAAGGTCTTCTTCGGCGATGTTCGCGGCGTAGATGACCGGCTTGGTCGTCAGCAGGAACCAGCCGTCCAGCACTTCTTTCTCCTCGTCAGTCACGGGGCAGGTGCGCGCGGGCTTGCCGGCTTCCAGATGGGCGTAAATCTTGTCCGCCAGTTCGACCTCGATGCCCGCCTTCTTGTCGCCGCCGCGGAAGTTTTTCATCGCCTTGTCCTTGCGGCGCTGCACAGTGTCCATGTCCGCGAAAATCAGCTCGAGGTTGATGGTCTCAATGTCGCGGGCAGGGTCAATCGAGCCATCAACGTGGATGATGTTCTCGTCCTCAAAGCAGCGCACGACGTGGACAATCGCGTCCACCTCGCGGATGTGGCTCAGGAACTTGTTGCCCAGACCTTCGCCGTGGCTCGCGCCCTTCACCAGACCGGCAATGTCCACAAACTCGATGGTCGTAGGGGTAATCTTCTTCGGGTGATACATTTCGCCCAGCACGTCCAAACGGTGGTCAGGCACCATGACAACGCCCGTGTTCGGCTCGATGGTGCAGAAAGGATAGTTGGCCGCCTGTGCGCCAGCCTGCGTGATGGCATTAAACAAGGTACTTTTGCCGACATTGGGCAAACCGACAACGCCTAATTTCATAATCTGGATTCTCCTTCTGTGATGCTGTGATAGCGTTCTTTATTATAAACGCATTCCAGCAGAAATGCAATTCATTTTGCAAAGAAATTCGCCGATTCGCTGATTTTACTGCAAACCTTGACGGAAAGTGTGCGTTATGCTATCATACAGGCAGAAGAACGCGCGAAAGGAGCGGAGGGAAAATGTACTACTGCACGAACTGCCATCGGGTGACGCCGGAGAGAGCGGAAAGCTGCCCGTACTGCGATAAATTCGACCGTCTGCGTCCGGCAGAGGAAGCGGACGAGTGCCGCTTGACGGAGCTGGATGCGCTGAACGCCTCGGTGCTGGAAAGTCTGCTCAAAGAGGCGAATGTGCCGTATATTGCCCGCCCGATGATGGGCGCGGGCATCAGCGCGGCGCTCGGCGTAACGCTGGAGAAATTCGTGTTCTTTGTGGCGTACCGCGACTACGCCCGCGCCCAGGAGCAGCTTGAAGCCCTGCTTGCGCCGGACGACCACGCGGCGGATGCAGACTTCGCGGACGAGGACGAAGAATCGGAAGATGAGGACGAATAATCCGCACACAAATCGCGGCGACTGGCATTGCTGTCAGCCGCCGCGTGTGTTTTTTGGGATTGGGGCAACACCGCACAATTCGGCGGCGCGTCGGAACTTTATACTATTTCCAAATGAGAATGCGCCAAGATGCGAAGCGAATTTTTCGCGCTGGCTAACGCGAATGAAACGCAGCGTAGCAGCGCTACGCTAAGTGGAATGAGCGGACGCAAGCGCGGAAAAGGCGCGAGCAGATGGCGCAGGTGAATTTGGAAATAGTATTATCAGTGAATCTCAATATCCCCCGAAACGCTTCGGATGCTGCCCGTCACGGTTCTGCTGCCCCTGCGCCCGGAACGGCGCATCGAAATGTCACCCGAACGGCTGTGGACGTCGATGTTGTTTGTCCCCGTGTCGTCCGGCAGTTCCACGTCAATGTCGCCGGAGGTCGTGCTGCCGTTGATGAGCGACAGCGCGCCCGTGAAGCGCAGGTCTAAGTCGCCCGAAACGCTACTAAAGTCGCACTGCCGCACCTTCGCTTCCAGCTCCACATCGCCGCTGGTGCTGGCAAATTTCAGATGGTCGTAATCGCCGTGAATCTCCACGTCGCCGCTGACGGTGGAAATCTGCACATCGTTTGCATCGGCTTCAATGTCGATATCGCCGCTGGTGGTGGTGAATGCGCCGCGATTCAGCGGGGCGAACAGTTCGACGCTGATGTCGCCGGATGTGCTGGTAAAGTTCAGGTCGGTGACGTGGATGTCGCGCGCCTCGATGTCGCCGGAGGTCGTCAGGACGCTAATGGGCTTGTCGAAGATGCGCGGGATGCACAGCGTCACGTCGCCAATGCTGCGGGAAACGGTGATGTTCGGCTTGATGCTGGAGAACAGCTTGCCCAGTTCCTGCCCGAAGCGGGAAGCGGTGCTGGCGAAGCTGTTCACCATATCCTCGAAGCTGCCCGACTTCCTGCCGTCATCCGCTTCTGCTGTCTTGCCGCTGAAATCCAGCTTCGTCATGTTCTCTGCGAAACTCTTGGCGTTCTGCTGGAACTCCTTGGCTTTTGCCTCAGCTTCCTGCGCTGCCTGATTGTCGCTCTTCTCGTCGCCGAAGAAGAAGTATTCGCCGTTTGGCTTCTTCACATACAGCCTGCCGTTGGCGAAAGTGCCGCTGACGGAGAAGCTGCTGCGGTTGCGCTTCGGGGCATCGGGGTCGCGGCAGACGCGCAGAACGCCGTCCTCGATGCGGCAGATGGACGCTTTTGCGCCTTCAGCGTCCTCAAAGAGAACGTGTAGGTCGTCGTCCGGCGATTCCTCCAAATGCACATCGTCGCACACCATTGTCATTTCGATGCGCCCAATATCCGCCGGATGGAAAGTGAAATCCGTCTGCTCGCCATCCCCGCCGTCATCGACCGGCACATCCGCGCTCTTCGGCGCTTCTTCCGCTTCGGGCGCTTCAGACTTCTTCGGGTACTGGCTGACGACATCCTCCATGCCTTTCAAGCTCTCGACGACGGCGGCAATCGCGTCATCGTCGCTCAGCCCGCGGGACGTCATGTCCTGATAGCGCTCTTGGCAGTTGCTCATCGTTTCGTCGTAGAGCGCCTGCACCTCGTCCGTCATTTCCACATCCTGAAAGAGCAGATTCACAATCCGCTCGACCGTTTCGTTACGCATAGTGCTGTTCCTCCTGATTCTCCTGATTTGCGTTCTGCAGCCGCTGCCGGCTGATTTCCTCCCACGAGATGGTATCGCCAATTAAACGCTCCGCCAGAGAAAAGTCCGAAAACGGCGTTACCCGGCGGAATGCGAAAATTTCTTTGCACATAATGTTATCCCTCCAATAGCTGGTCAAGCTGGCGTTTCGTGTCCTCCCACGCCGCCAAATCGCTGATGAGCTTTTCCTGCCCCAGCGCCGTGATGGCGTAGTAGCGGCGGCGCGCGCCGGACGTCTCGCTGCCCCAGTAGGACTGAATCAGCCCGGCAGCCTCCAGCCGGCGGAAAGCGGTGTACAGCGTCGCTTCTTTCAGCTCCACCTCGCCGCCGCTGAGCGTCGAAATGGTCTTGTTGATTTGGTAGCCGTAGCTGTCGCCGTGGGAAAGCTGGTGCAGAATAATGGTGTCGGTATAGCCGCGAAGAATATCTGCGGACAATGCCATATGCTTCACCTCCTATGGTTCATCCCTTGTCTTGGTATCTCACCTTGACGAGTATTACTATATCACAAGATACTTCGCCTGTCAAGGTATCTTGCGAAAATTATTTTGTTTTTTTGCAGCCTGTAGCCGCTCCTGTTCTTTTGCTGTTTCACCCTTGCGAAAAGGGAAGGCGTGGGGTACAATGGAAGCGTAAAAAATCTGCGGTGCAAGGAAGCATCAGCGGAAAGGCAAGGAGAGCGTATTATTATGGAAAAGATTCAGATGAAAACGCCGCTGGTGGAGATGGATGGCGACGAAATGACCCGCATCCTGTGGGCAGACATTAAGCAGCTGCTGATTGAGCCGTTCGTGGACTTAAAGACGGAGTATTACGATCTCGGTCTGCCGCACCGCGACGAAACGCGTGATCAGGTGACGATTGACAGCGCCAACGCGACGAAGAAGTACGGCGTCGCGGTCAAGTGCGCGACCATCACTCCGAACGCCCAGCGCGTGACGGAGTACAACCTGCACGAGATGTGGAAGTCGCCCAACGGCACGATTCGCGCCATGCTCGACGGCACGGTCTTCCGCGCACCGATTCTCGTCAGCGGCGTTCGCCCGACGGTGCGTACTTGGCAGCAGCCGATTACCATCGCCCGTCATGCCTATGGCGACGTCTACCGCAATTCGGAAATCCGCATCCCCGGCGCGGGCAAGGCGGAGCTGGTGTTCACGGGCGCGGATGGGCAGGAGATTCGCCAGACGATTTTCGATTTCAAGGGGTCGGGCGTCGTGCAGGGCATTCATAATCTGGATGCGTCGATTACGTCCTTTGCCCATGCCTGCTTCCAGTACGCGCTGTCGGTCAAGCAGGACTTGTGGTTCTCCACGAAGGATACCATCAGCAAGACCTACGATCACCGCTTCAAGGACATTTTCCAAGAAATTTTCGATGCGCAGTATAAGGAAAAGTTTGATCAGGCGGGTATTACCTATTTCTATACGCTGATTGATGATGCCGTGGCGCGCGTCGTGCGCAGCAAGGGCGGGTTTATCTGGGCGTGCAAGAACTACGATGGCGACGTGATGTCCGACATGGTGGCGACGGCGTTCGGTTCCCTGGCGATGATGACTTCCGTGCTCGTTTCGCCGGACGGCAAGTTTGAGTACGAAGCCGCGCACGGTACAGTCACGCGCCACTACTACAAGTATCTGAAGGGCGAGGAGACGTCGACCAACCCCGTCGCGACGATTTTCGCGTGGTCTGGCGCGCTCCGCAAGCGCGGCGAACTGGATCATCTGCCGGACTTGATGACGTTTGCCGACAAGCTGGAAAAGGCGACCATCGACACCATCGAAAGCGGCGTAATGACCAAAGACCTTGCGCTGCTGTGGGAGGGGACGCCTGCGCAGGCGGTCAACAGCCGCACGTTCCTCGAAGCTATTGCGTCGCGCATGGCGTAAGATGCTGTAGTGACTTTTTGCCCATAGCTTCTTTTGCGGATGCTTTCCTGCTGCTTACGGGAGGCATCCGCTATTTGGTATGCGCGGAATGTGATGGTAGGATGAAAAACGTGTCTGCCCCTATCACCGCTTTGGACATGCCGCTTCACATTCGCAAGGAAAACATGGCAAAAAAGCGCGAATTAGCGTGAAATAGCCATTTTCATGTGCGAATGGAGTGTTGATTTTTGAACAAAAACAGACTATAATGGAATTGTACTGCAAATGGCATTTCAAGGCAGCAACGGATGAGAATCGGCTTATCCGCGAAAGGAGAATCTTCGCAAGATGAAGAAAATCATGCTTGTTTTCGGAACTCGACCGGAGGGCATCAAGATGTGTCCGCTGGTCAATGAGCTGAAGCGCCGCCCGCAGGTGCAGACAGTTGTCTGCGTCACGGGGCAGCACAAGCAGATGCTTCAGCAGGTGCTGGATGCGTTTTCGGTCGTGCCGGATTACGATTTGGCGATTATGCAGCCGAACCAGACGCTTTTCGATGTTACTACCGCTATCCTGACGCGCATTCAGGCAGTTCTCAATCAGGAGAAGCCTGATTTGACGCTCGTGCATGGTGATACCAGCACGGCATTTGTTACCGCACTGGCGTGCTTCTATCTGCATATTCCGGTTGGACATGTGGAGGCCGGGCTTCGTACCTACAACCTCGAAAGCCCTTTCCCGGAAGAGTTCAACCGGCAAGCAGTTTCACTGATTTGCCGGTATCATTTTGCGCCGACGGAAAAGGCAAAGCAGAACCTGCTGCGCGAGGGCAAAGACGAATCGTCTATCTTCGTGACGGGCAACACCTCCATCGATGCGCTGAAAACCACCGTTCGCGCGGATTACACCCACCCGGAACTGACGTGGGCGCAGGGCAGCCGCCTGATTCTCATCACCGCGCATCGGCGGGAGAACCTTGGCGAAGCTATGCACCATATGTTCCGCGCGATTCGCCGCGTATTGACAGAGCACCCCGATGTCAAGGCGCTCTACCCGATTCACCTGAATCCAGTTGTTCGGCAGGAAGCGGCGGAAGAGCTGTCCGGGCTGGAACGGCTGCACATTATCGAGCCGCTGGATGTGCTGGATTTCCACAATATCATGGCGCACAGCACGTTGATTCTGACCGATTCCGGCGGTATTCAGGAGGAAGCGCCCGGTCTGGGCAAGCCTGTTTTGGTCATGCGCGACACGACCGAGCGCCCGGAGGGCGTTGCGGCGGGCACACTCAAGCTCGTCGGCACGTCGGAAGAGACGATTTACCGCGAGTTTACTCGTCTGCTGGATGACCCGGCGGCTTACGCGGCGATGGCGCACGCCAGCAATCCCTACGGCGACGGACACGCCTGCGAGCGGATTGCGGATATTCTGTGTGAATAAACCGCGCTGGGCGCACATACAATCATCGTCGAAACATGGGGAGGAGCGTTCCGGATGAAAAAACAGTCATACCAACGCATCCTCGCTGTACTGATCAGCCTGATGATTCTGCTGACGGCGGGCATGGCCATCGTCGGCGCCGGACTGCTGCAAACCCGCGAGGATTCGCCGGACATTCTGCCGGAAGCGACGGCTACCGCGGATTCGGATGAGTTGCTGATGGCGTCCGACCTTGCACCCGACCCGGCAAAGTGGTTTCTGCCCTATGACGGAGATTTGACCGACACGGACGGAAATCCGGTGCGCCTATCCGCCCTGTGCGGAAAAACGACGATCCTGCTGTTCTGGTCAAGCTGGTGTCCGGACTGCCAGGTGTACTTGGCGGGCGACTTCGGGGCGGCGGTACAATCTGCACAAGCGGCGGGAGCGCAAGTCGTCCTTGTCTGCCGAGAGGGGATTCGCGGCGACACGCGCGAGAAGGCGGAAGCAGAATTGACGGAATGCGGCATTACAGGCATTCCGTTGTACATGGATGCGGACGCGGCGCTCTTTCGCACGCTGGGACTGCGGAGCGTGCCGTCTCTGGCGGTTTTCGATTCGCAGGGGCAGCTGCTCCGCGCAACGGCGGATATGCCGAATGCGGATGAAATGGCGCAGCTGCTGGACGCGGCGCAGTGTCCGGCACAGCAGACACTCGCGTTTCTGAAACGGCTGATGCAGGCGGATGGGGCGATTCCATCCACCTATACGCTGTCCGGCGGCGAGGTTCATCCGGGCGATACCGTGCTTTCCGAGACGATGGGGCAGACCATGCTCTATGCGGCGCAAACAGAGGATGCGGCGCTCTTCTCCGATGCCTGGCGTTATGTCCGTGACAAAATGACCGTCGGCGGCTTAACCGTCTGGCGGATTCGGGCAGGCGAAAAAGCGGCGGCTAATGCGTCGCTGGATGATCTGCGCATTCTCCGCGCGCTGATGGAAGCGGATGCGGTATGGGGCGGCTATGAGCGTGAAATCCGCGAACGGGCGGCGGCACTGTACACTGCCTGCGTGGTGGATGATGCGCTGGTCAGCTTTGCGAACGTCGATGGTTCGGGGCATGGCGATAGTGTCACCCTGTGCTATCTGGATGTGCAGACGATGCGTGCCTTATCCGCCTATGATGTCCGATGGACAGCCGTCGCGAACCGCAGCGAAGCCATATTGACTGATTCGCGCGCGCTCATGAGCAGCGAACTCCCGCTCTACCGCGCTTCCTATACCCCGGCAAAGGATATGTTCAGCAATGCGGCGGCGCAGATGACCGAAGCGGCGCTGACAATCCTGCACGCGGCGCAAATCAGCGCGGCAGGGGAGCAGACGCTGGATTGGCTGGATGCGCAGCTTGGCGCAGGCGCAATTTATGCGCAGTACGCGTCAAACGGGCAGGTCGGCTATGGATTCCGCTATGAAGCGATTGGGTCGTATGCTGTCCTGGCACAGGTCGGTGCCGTCAGCGGGCGCACGGAGCTTGCGCGGCTGTCGCTGGCGAAACTGGAGAACCGCCGCATTGCGACGGGGACATTCGCGGGCGCTTACGGCAGCATCAAAGGCGAAACATCCTATACATTTGATGAATTGGAAGCTCTTTTTGCGCTCATGGCCATGAAGCCGTAACGCAGGAAAGGAGAGTGCAGTGTGCGCGCGATTGCGTGGCTGATTGTGAAACTCAGCGGTTTGTTTGTCAAGCTGTACCACCTGATTTTGAACGCCATCCGCCGGTTTGACCGCGCGATGCGCAAGCGCTACCGCCCCAAGCACCTTGCCCTGATTGTGGTGTTGGTGATTGCGGTTACAGCGTCGATTACACTTTTTGTCCCGCCGTATCTGGGGCTGTCCAACGACGGCAGCTTTGCCGCTGTGCTGGCGGATACCGGGCTGTCCCGGCTCGACCCGTCTGATACAAGCGCTTTCTTCAACTATTATGAGCGTGTCTATAATGTCGGCTCGTCCGCGCTTCCGACCGGTACAACGCCGCTAATTCAGCGGATGCTGGTGCGCACGGCGGTCGTCATCGATGAACTGGTGACGCACGACGGGCTGTTTGACATGCGCTTCCTCGCAGCAATCTATCTGCTGATTTACATCCTGCTTCTCATCCCGATGCTCTCCAAGCTGCTGGGACGCGTCAAAGTCTACTCCGAGGGGCTGTTTATCGCGGTTTTTGCTGTGCTAATTTTCGGCGATACCGCCATGATAACCCGCTTTGCCTCTTTTTACACGCAGCCCATTGAGCTGATTTTGATGGTTGCCTTGGCGAACTGCGTCCTGCAGATTCCGGAAAGCCTGAACCGCTTTCTGCCGCAGATTGGGCTTGCCGTCACGGTCATCCTGATGATGGCGGTCAACCAGTACTGCGCGCTGATGGGCATCGTCTTTTCTGTTGCGTACTGGATGCTCATGCGTCACAAAGCGGATGCGCTTCATAAGGGGCTGTATTCGCTCCTTGCAGTGCTGCTGTGCGTCGTCAGCGTCATGCAGACGGGCGATATGGTCAACAATCAGACGGTTAACGAGAAGTACGACCAAATGACGCGCGGCGTTCTCTTTGAGGCGACTGACCCGGAAAAAGCACTGGCGCAGTTCGGCATTGAGGCGCGGTATTCCGTGCTGACGGACACGTATTCCACGCAGAGCTACCCCGTTGTGCTGCCGGAAAGCGGCGCGCTGGATGAGGGCTTCCTTGATCATTACACGACGTCGGACGTGACGCTGTATTACCTGCGCCATCCGATTCAATTGTTGGGGCTGTTTGAGGTCGGCGTGCGCAACGCGTTCTTCACGCGTACGGATTATTCCGGCAACTACGAGCAGTCCAGCGGAATGCCCGCGCGGGCAAAGGCGCTGTTCCTTTCTATCTGGTCAACGTTCAAGGAGCGTTCCGCCCCGCAAACGGCGGCGTCGCTGCTCCTGCTGGTCGTCGCCTTCCTCTTTTTCCGCCGCAAAGCGGACGAAAAGCTGGAATCCGGCAGGGAAGCCGCCAGTGTCTACACCATGCTCAGCGTGCTGCTTTTCGCGGCGGTCACTGTCGAGCTGATGACGGTTGTCATCCTCAGCGGCGATAGTCTGCTGCTGCGCCAGAGTTTCTTGATGGGCTGTCTGATTGACCTGCTGGCGATTATGGCGTGCACTGAGGGACTCCACCGACTGAAAATTATTGAAACGGACGGGCAATAAAGGAGGCTGCCATGAAAAACGAAACGCAATCGGCACTGGTAGCGCGGGACGCGGCTATCATTTTGCTGCTGATCTGGGCGTTTATGCAGGCGCTGCTGATGATTTGGGCACCTGCGGATACGCAGACGACGTATTTGCTGCTGTTGTTCCTGATGGATATTGCCGTGCTGTGCGGCTTTATGGATCGCGTCAACACCGGCACGGCGCTTGCGGCGACGATTACCTGCGGCTGGGTGGCATATAAGCTGTATTCTTTTTATGCCGTGGGCGAAACGGTGTACTTGACAGATTATTTTGTGACTGTACTGCCGCTGCTGGGATCGGGCGCGGCGGCGCTCTTCTCCCGCAGTATGCGCCACGTCAATGCTGAGAACAAGCTGCTGCGCCGTCAGGTGGATGAACAGGTGCTGGTGGACGATGTGACGGAGCTGTACAACCTGCGCGCCATGTATCGCGATGCGCAGATGATGACGGGCTACTGCGTCCGCAACCATCTGCCGATTTCGCTGATGATTATCCAGATGCGCTACGAAAGTGAACTGCGCGGGATGCTGTCCCACAGCCGCTATATCCAACTGCGCAAGCGGCTGGCGGAACTGGTGATGGACAGCGTGCGCGTAGAGGATAAGGTCTATTGCATTGACGAGCATGGCACGATGGCGATTTTGCTGACCTCCAATGAAGCAAACAGCGCCTATGTCCGCAGCCGTATTATTGCAGCGGTGACGAAGGAGGATGCTTTTGACGGCATTCTGGAGCGCGGGACGCACATGGATCTGCGCTTTGCCTGCAAGGAGTACGACGAGCATTTCGGCAAGGACATGATGGCGTTCAAGAAAGCTGTTGAGAGCGAGCTGGCGTATGATGTGTAAGGCGAAAGCGTGGGTACTGGCGCTGACGGCGGGGCTGCTGCTTCTGCTGATACCCGCACAGGCGCGCGCGGATGTGACCCGTCTGCTGATTTTGAACGACGAGCAGACAAGTGAGACGAGCGCAGCGGCGACGGACGTCCTGCGGCGATTTGCGCTCTATTCCAGCTGGACATGTACGTTTGTCAGCAGCGAGGATGTGCCGGACACCGACGGGTACACCGCCGTCATCATCTGCACCGACCCGAATCGGGCGCTGAATGTGTCGGTGGCGCTGGCGATTCAGGAGAGCAAACTGCCTGTGTTTGTCATCGGCGCGGGCGGCTTGGCGGAGCTGACGAAAACGCAGGTATATGAAGGTTCGCTGACATTGCGCTTGCAGACGCAAGCAAATGCCGCGAACGATATGCTGCTTTCCGGCAATTCGCTTCTGCTGATGAAGAAAAGCGGCGAATCGCTCGGCGGACAGATTTTCGTCGGTGCGCAGGCATTTCCGCTTTGCCAAACGGCGGGAAACATCACGCATTTGGCGTATTTTGACCCGTCGCAGGAAGCGCAGTGCGCGTTCCTCTCAACGCTGCTGCAAACGTGGTTGTGGCCCTACAAGAATTCCCCGACCGCGTACGGGCAGTATCTCGTGCTTGACCGCATTTATCCGTTTGCCGACCCGGAGCGGCTGCTGTCGCTGGTGGAGATGCTTGAGACGGAAAATGTGCCGTACGTCCTGTGTGTCATGCCGATTTACGCCAATGCCGATTATCCGGCGATGAAGCGTTTCTGCGAGGTGCTGCGGTATGCGCAGAGCCGCGGCGCGGGTATTGTGATGCACGTTCCGCAGGTGACACTGGTGAACGTGACGGTGGAGGACTTGCAGGAGAATATCGCCAATGCGTATTCCGCCTATTCGCGCTATGGCGTCTACCCGCTGGCGATTGAAGCGCCGGATGTGTGGCTGATGAGCGAAAAGGGGCAGGATGTCCTGCGCGGCTGGCGAACGGTGTTCCTCTTCCGCTCGGATGAAGCGCTTTTCGGCGAGAAGCAGGCGGAGAACACGGCGCTGCGCGATGGCCACCAAATCGTCGCGCCTGCCTACGCTGACACGACCGCCTTCACCAGCGCCTACGCACAGGCGATTTATCTTGACCAGTCAGAGGATATCGAGACGCTCCGGACGCAGGTCAATCGGCTGAAGAACTCCCGCACAGCGCTCAAGAAGCTTTCAGATGTGGAAGGTATCGTCTATGCGGGCGACCTGTATGTGCATTTTTATCCGGCGGATGGGCTGTATGTCAACGGACAGGCAGCGTCGCTTGCCTATCAGCGCTTCAATTACGACGAGGACTACGTTTACGACCGCGGCTTTGTGCAGTATATGACAGAGCAGATTCAGGCGAGCAACAAGCTGATTCTGGTGTTCGTGGTTGTAGCGTGCACAATTTTCATTGCCGGGATGATTATTTCCCGGCGGACGACGCGGCGGCAGCTGCTGGGCAACCATCCGCACGCGAAAGACGAGCAGGAGGGGGTGAATCTGCATGACGGCGGCTGATTATTTGATGCTGATTTCGATGGTCTGCATCTGGGCGCTGATGGCGATTAACGTCTTTCTGTCCGTCGGCGGATTCCTGTATTACCATCAGTGCAGCAAAACGGACGGGCATGTGCCGATTGACGAGTACCCGTTCGTGTCGATCATGGTGCCGGCGCACAACGAGAGCGTCGTCATTCGGCGTACCGTCCGCGCCCTGCTCAACTTCGACTACCCGCACGACCGCTACGAAATCATCGTCATCAACGACAACTCCACTGATGACACCGCAAATGTGATCAAGCAGATTCAGGCGGCGAATCCCGGCCGCAACCTGATTGTCGTCAATACGGATAACGTTGTCGGCGGGAAAGGGAAGTCTAACGCGCTGAACATCGGCTATTCGGTAGCAAAAGGCAGCGTGTTTGCGATTTACGATGCGGACAACACGCCCGAACCGCAGGCGCTGCGCATTCTGGTGGAGAATCTGATGAGCGATTCGTCGCTGGGCGCGGTCATCGGCAAATTCCGCACACGCAATCGAAACGCTTCGCTGCTCACGCGCTTTGTCAACATCGAGACGCTGGCGCACCAGTGCATGAATCAGGCGGGGCGATGGTTCTACTTCGGGCTGTGCACCATTCCGGGCACGAACTTCGTCATGCACCGCCACATCATTGAGGAAATCGGCGGCTGGGATCCGGACGCGCTGTCGGAGGACACGGAAATCAGCTTCCGCATCTACCGCATGGGCTACAAAATCAAACTTGTGCCGCAGGCAGTGACGTGGGAGCAGGAGCCGTTTCGTCTGGGGATTTGGTTCAAGCAGCGTACCCGCTGGGCGATGGGCAACCTGTATGTGCTGATCAACAATTTCAAGTATATCTTTGATCCGTCCGGCGGCAAAATGCGCATGGATGTGCTGTACTACGCGCTGGTTTATATCCTGATGGCGTTCACGCTCGTCTGCTCGGACACCATGTTCGTTCTGGGTGTGCTGGGGTACAGCCATGTGTCGCTGGGCGGCTTGTCCACGATGGTGTGGGTGATGGCGTGCGCGCTGTTCGAGTGCAACGTCATGCTGACGCTGGCGCAGGAGAAGAATGAGTTCAATCTGCAATCGGCGGCGCTGGTTCTGCTGATGCTGTTTACATACTCGAAACTGTGGGTGGTTGTCGTCCTCCGCGCCATGTGGATGACGGTGAAGAAAATCGTCAGCAAAACGGATTACACTTGGTATAAGACCGAACGTTCCGCAGACTAATCAGAAGGGATGGATTGAGAACGATGAACACACGCTATTTCACAAGCCGTCTGCTGGCTTTGATGCTCGCAGCGCTGCTGGTTTTCTCCTGCGCTGCGGCGGAGGAAACCGAAATTCCCAGCGGTGTGGTGGACAATTTTGTCCAGAGTGAAATTGAAAAGCAGCAATCTGCCAGTGACGCAACGGCATTTGAGGCAGGCGCGGCGGCAGGGGAGTATTATGCTGATTTCACCTTCGGCGGCGTGCAGACACTCAGCGGCATTACGACGACGCTGAGCCTGTACGCAAATCTGCCGAAGTACGCCAAGCCCGTCAGCGCCGTGCTGCGCCTGAGCTACACCGCATCCGACCTGATTCTGACGGACATTTCCTCCCTGACGTACTATATGAACGGCACGCCGTTCGGCTCGTCGAAGATTGTCGCGCGTTCCGACGGCGCGCAGACCGTGCTGTATGTGAGCGTCCCGGTGGAGCTGCTCACGACGGGCTATAATTTGCTCGAAATTCTCTCGTATGTCCGCCTGACGGACGACGAAGGCTGCCGCGACGACTACAATGGCGCGAACTGGGTCAAAATCGCGGACACGACCTGCCTGCGTATCTACTACGAGATTTCCGACGATGCGGATGAACTGTACATGTACCCATACCCCTTCATTTCGCTGATGAATCCCGACGGCGCGGAGAGTGTGGTTGCCGTCAGCGACGCGGCGGACGAAGCCGAGCTGACCGCCGCCATGATGCTGATGGCGGGCATGGGCAACAGTCTGTCTGCCAAAAACGCCATGACGCTGTGCCGCCTGTCGGACGCGAAAAGCGAAAACGTGCTGTATGTGGGACTGAAGAAGAACACGCCGGAGTATCTGCTGTCTCTGCTGACGCAAAGCGTTCCTGCAACGGGCGCATTGGTGCAGCGCGTGACGGATGGCGACACATCGTATCTGCTGATTGTCGCGGAGGAGGAAGCCGCGCTCAGCGAAGCCGCCGCGCTGCTCAGCGACACATCCCGCGTGGCGCAGCTCCACACATCGCAGACCTACGTTTCCGTCGGCGAAGCGCAGCAGTATGCCCTCGCATCGGAAACGTCCGGGCTGACGCTTGCGGGGCAGTACACTATTAAGGACATTTCCGGCAACGGCATCAGCTTCTCCGGCCCCTTCACGCAGAAGATGACGATTTATCTGCCCGTCGCGAAGGACTATGTGCTGTCCAGCGAAAGCCGCTTCTCTTTCGACATTCGGTACAGTGAGAATCTGGATTTCGACCGCAGCCTCGTCACGTTCTACTGGGGCACGAACATCCCGCTGTATTCCCACAAGCTGACCAAGGAGGGCGCAACGGGCGAAACGCTGACCTTCTCCGTCCCGGCAGATGCCATCGGGGAGGCAGGCAGCAGCATTACCGTTGTGTTTGACCTCGAAATCAAGGATTTGGACTGCACCGTGCGGTCGATGAACACGCCGTGGGCATATATCGCGGCGAACTCGTCACTGTACCTGCCGGCGGGCGAAAACACAACGCTGAATTTGGCAAATCTGCCGGCGCCGTTCCAGCGCGCAAGCCGCATGAACAACGTTGTGATGATCCTCAGCGACGACGCGACGCAGACGGAATTGACGCTCGCGGGGCGCATCATGGCGATGCTCGGCGCGGGCAGCACGCCCTATGGCTTGCTGAAAGTCATCCGCGCGGAGAATTTCCAAGCAGCCGCCTACGGCAACAGCAACCTGATTGTCGTCGGTCTGTCCGACCGAAACAGCGTCCTCAAGCAGATCAATCCTTACCTGCATTTCCAGTACACGGACGATATGACCAGCCTTGCCGAAAGCACGAAGCTGGTGATGACGACGGATTATGCCCACGAAGCCAGCGTGCTCCAGCTGATGAAATCCCCCTACAACGAGACGATGGCGCTGTTGACTGCTTCCGCCGCGACTGAAGCAGGCTTGCAGAACCTGATGGCGCGCTTGAGCACGGAAAAGAACCGCTGGTCGCTGGGCAAGGAAGCGCTGCTGGTGGACAGCTACGGCGGCGCATCCAGCTATCAGTTCACCGTGTCCACAGCGCTGACGCAGAACGCGGAAAAGCCGTCGTTCGCGGATGTTATCGTGCAGAATCGTGAGCCGATGACGCTGCTGTTGGTCGGCATGGGCTGCATGTTGGTGCTGCTGCTTGCTGCAGTGCTGCTGCTCGTGCGTATTCACCACCGCAGAAAGTACGAAGATAAGTAACCTGATTTTCGGCGAGGCGGAGGAAGGAGACAAAGGCTCATGCTGTTCAACTCCATCGAATTTCTGCTGTTTTTCCCGGCAGTCGTGCTCTTGTACTACGCGATTCCGGGCAAACTGCGCGTCTTTTGGATTCTTCTGACGTCCTACCTGTTCTACATGAACTGGAATCCGGCGTATGCGCTGCTGCTGCTTTTCTCCACGGCGGTCACGTTCCTTTTCGGCTTGCTGATTGGGAAACGGCGTACCAAGGAGAAAGCAGCGGCAGAGGCAGGACGCCCGATTCACCAGCTTTCCAAGGTCTGGGTCGGCGTGTCCTTCGCTGTCAACCTCGCGATTCTCTTCTTCTACAAGTATTTCGACTTTACCGTCGATAACCTCAACGTTATTCGCGGGTGGATGGGTCTTGCGCCTGTCACACCCGGTTTTGACGTGCTGCTGCCTGTCGGCATCTCGTTCTACATCTTTCAGGCGCTGTCGTATGTCGTTGATGTTTACCGCGGCGACGTGCGCATGGAGACGAATTTCATCAAGTACGCGGCGTTTGTCAGCTTCTTCCCGCAGCTGGTTGCCGGGCCGATTGAACGTTCGACTAACCTCCTGACGCAGTTCGACACGCCGCATAAGCTGGAATACGATAACGTCCGCGACGGTCTGCTTCGGATGGTGTGGGGCTTCTTCCTCAAAATTGTCATTGCTGACCGCGCGGCGATTCTGGTCAATCAGGTGTTCAATTACTGCAATTACTACGAAGGCCCGACCGTGCTGATTGCGGCGGTTCTCTTCGCGTTTCAGGTTTACGGTGACTTCGCGGGCTATTCCAATATCGCCATCGGCGCGGCGCAGGTCATGGGCTTTAAGCTGATGAAGAACTTTGAGCGCCCGTATCTCGCTGTGTCCGTATCGGACTTCTGGCGGCGCTGGCATATCTCGCTCAGCACATGGTTCCGCGATTACTTATACATTCCGCTGGGCGGCAACCGCAAGGGGACGGTGCGCAAGTACATCAACCAGATGATAGTCATGCTCGTGTCGGGCTTGTGGCACGGCGCGGCGTGGAATTACGTCATCTGGGGGGGGTATCAATGGGCTGTATCAGGTGGCGGGCGGCATCACGAAGCCCTTCCGCCGCCGTATCCAGCAGAAAACCGGCGCGCGCACGAAGACGCTGAGCTGGCGCATCGGGCAGGTCCTGACGACGTTTGTGCTGATTGACCTGTCATGGATTTTCTTCCGCGCGAACAGCCTCGGTGACGCCATGCACCTCCTGTCGAGCCTCTTCCGCGGCTGGAACACCAATATCTTCTTCGACGGCAGCCTGCTGAAACTGGGGCTTGACCAGACGGAGTGGCTTGTGCTGCTGGGCGCGCTGCTGATTCTGCTGGCGGTCAGCCTGATGCAGGAAAAGGGCGTGTCCGTGCTGGAAGCGGTCAAGCGGCAGCAGCTCTGGTTCCGCTGGCTGATTTACCTCGCGGCGATTTTCGTCGTTCTGCTGACGGGCATCTACGGCCCCGGCTTTGCGGCATCGTCGTTCATCTACTTCCAATTCTGACGAAGGGAGCGCGGAAAGAATGAAAAAGCTGATTCAAAAAGCCGTCAAGGTTCTCGCCTTCCTTCTGGTGCTGGCGCTGTGCTATGGACTGATGGATCAGGTGCTGAAAATCAAGACGGATGACATGGTGTCGCTGGTGAAGCTGCGTCAGCTGCCGCCGGACACGGTGGATGTGCTGCTCGTCGGGTCGTCGCATATCGGGACAAATGTTGATAATCAGCAGATTTTCGATGAATATGGTATTTCAAGTTACAATTTGTGGGTTGGCATGCAACCGATTTGGAATACTTACTATTGCTTGAAAGAAGCGATGTCAGCACAAAGCCCGCAGATTGTGATTGCTGAAGTGTACTTAAGCACGACAACAATGGACTATTCGCCGAAAGAAACGGCAATAAAAAATGTTGAATTGCTGAATTTGGGTATCAACAAAATTCAAGCGGCTTTTGCTTCTTACGAAAAGTGGACGGATGCCGTAGAAGCCTTGTGGGGATTGCCGTACTATCATGAACGGTATGATGATTTAACTATTGCGGATTTTGTGCAGGAAAATGATTTGTCGCTTCCTGCGCCGAGACGCCCGGAGGGTGGCGTGGCTATCCTAAAAATGCTGGATTATGCTTCCATTACAGATAAACTTCCGATTACTGAAAAAAACGAACAGTATTTGCGAAAAATTATTGATTTGTGCAAGCAAAAGAACATTACGCTAATATTGATGGCTGCGCCGTTTGAAGCGACAGAAGAAGCTGCTATGCGGCTGAACACTGTTGCAGAAATTGCCAAAGAAGAAGGCGTACCGTTCCTTAACTATGTGAAGGAATGGGATAGCCTTGGGATGGACGCAAACACTGACTTTTACGATGGCGGTCACTTCAATAATCAAGGTATTGTTAAGTTTTCCCGCATTGTGGGACAGTATTTATCACAGAATTATTCTTTGCGTGATTGTAGAAAAATTGAAGGATTTATATGGAATGCTTCGCAGACAACTGCTGATAAAAACAAAGCAGAGTTTACCTTAAGCAATCAGTTCTCTGGTGATGGTGTTTCTGAATACTATGATACAAAGATTAAACTCTATGAAAATCGTTATAGTTCATGGACAATATTGACCCAAATTGGTCTGCCCTTGCCAGACACGGATGAAGGGCAGGTCGTTATGGCTTGCTTTGATGAGCAAAATGGCGAGAATTATCGTGGGTTGCTGATTCGCGGTGAAGGCAATGCGCTCCAAGTGATATTGGGGAACAATCGTACATTCATGCTGCCACTTTTGCATGGCGATTCCGCTACGCTTGCTATCACCAAGGACAATGAACGATATTCTATTTATCTAAATGGTGAAAAACTCTATGAGAATGAGCAGCTTCCCTGCGATGCCTATTCCGGCACGCTTCTCCTCGGCTGCGAAGAACTCACTCCCGGCGGGGAGAAGTTCCGCTTCTCGCCCACGCGCGTGCTGAACCTCGAAGTCTATGACAGCGTGCTGACGGAAAGCGAAATCTTTGCGTGGCAGCCGGAAGACCTGCCCGAAGCGCCCAAGCCGCTCGGCATCGGCTTGAAGGACGCGGCGGAAGTCTACACGCTTCCGGAGCAGTTCGTCGGCGGCGACGCAACGTATCGTCAGGCGTCGTATCTCGATACGCAGACACAGCTGTTTGCCTCCACTGCGACGCGCTTCACCCTGCTGACCAGCGTCACGCCGAGTGAAAATCCCGGCAATGGCGTGTTCCTGTCCTGCTTCGACGAGAATGCCAAGAACTATCGCGGTCTGCTGATCCGCCAGCTGGACAACGCGCAGATCAACATCGTTTTCGGTCAGAACGTCGGCGTGACTGTGCCGGGCGAATTTGACCGCGAAATGCATATCGCCATCGTCAAGGACGGCGCAAGCTACCGCATCTATGCGGATGGTCTGCTCGTCGCCGAAGCCGAATCGCCTGCGGATAGCTATGACGGCACGCTGCTCATCGGTGCCCAGCGCGACGCGGACGGAAATATCTTCCGCATCAGCCAGACGCGGGTGAACCACCTGTCCCTCTATGCAGGTGTGATGGCAGAAGCGGACATTGCGGCATATGACTTCGCCGACGCGCCGCTGCCGCCGGAACTGGTTGCGGAATCCGCCGCGTACACCATGCCCGGCGCATTCGTCGGCAACGGCAGTGACCGCGCGCTCGACACGGGCGTGAAGCTCTACGACGTCGCCACGAAGGACTGGACGCTCGACACCGTCATCGACGTGCGCAAGGGCGTCAACAACGGCGTCTACATGTCCTGCTTCAGCGAAGAAATCGGGCATTACCGCGGCTTCATGCTCCGGCAAGACAATGCCGATACGCTCACAGCCTATGTCGGCAATAGCGTCGGCGTCACGGTGGATTTGCCGCAGGGCACGTCGCTGATGCACCTCGTGGTCGTCAAATCCGGCAGTCAGTACACGATTTGGCAGGATGGTCAGCTTGTCCAGCGTGTCGAAAGCGCCTGCGATAACTACGACGCGACGCTCCTCCTTGGCGCACAGCGCGATGCGGACGGAAACCTGTTCCGCTTCTCGAACGCGGGCATCCGGACGCTGAACATTACGGACGGCGCGCTGTCTGACACGGACGCGGCGACGCTTTCCGCCCCTGTGAAGGACAACAGCCGATTCTAACGCATATCGAAAGAGAGGAATCTTGCGCATGGAACAGACACGACGGGCGAGGCTGACCGGATTGACGGCGGCACTGCTGACCGTAGCGGCGATTCTGTGGACGCTGTTTGCGTCGCCGTCCATCGGGGTGGTGGCGGACGGCAGCTATGCTTCGGCGGCGGAAGGGCTTGCGCTGCGCTATGCGGAAGAGAGCATCCCGACCGGGCAGCGCGTGGAGGACTTCGCCTATGAGGACACGGCGTATTCCACGCTGCTGTTTGCGTCCCGTACCTCCGTCGGCGCGGCGGTTGCGCTCGTCCGGCTGGCGACACACCCGTTCGGTCTGGGTTTCAGCACGCGTTATTTGGCGGTCGTGTATGCGCTGCTGCTGGGCTGGGGCGCGTACCTGCTGGCGAACGGGCTGGCGCGGCGGTCGCGCACGGCGGCGATTCTTGCGACGCTCGGACTGCCGCTTGCGCTGGCGAATCCCGCCGTCATCGGCTATTTGAACAGCCTGTATGCGGTCGGCGCTTCCATGGCATATTTGCTTCTTTTCCTCGGCGCGACGGTTTATTGCTTGTGCCGGGAAAAGGGATGCGGCGTTCAATGGGCGCTGCTGGTGCTTTTCGCGGCGCAGCTGATGCTGCGTACCATGGCGCAGATGATGGCGCTGCTGCCTGCGGCGGTGCTGGCGGTTGTGCTGTGCGCCGTGCATAGCTGCCCCGGACGGGCAGAACGTCCGCTTCATGCGGCGTGTGTGCTGATTGCAAGCCTGATGTGCGTGAGCGGCTTGGTTACAGGCTGGCAGGCGGACGACACGGTGCATTCCGCCGCCGCGAACTACCTTGCGGTGTTTCAGGGCTATCTGCCCGCATCGGAGAAGCCGGAGGAGACGCTGGAAGCCCTCGGCTTGCCTGAAAGCTACCTCGCGGACATCGGCAAAAGCTACTATGAACCTTCCGAAAATTTTGTGAACGATCCGCGGGATGCGGAGAATGCCGCCCTGCTGAACGAAAATATTTCGCTGGGGAAACGGGTGAAATTTGCGATTCAGCATCCGGCAGTCGTTCGCACCATGATGGACAAAAACGAAAGCGCTTTGCGGAACGCGGACAGCTGGTATTTGGCGGACGATGCGGGAAATGCCGTTTCGTCACGTTCATCGCTGCATACCGTGCTGGAAACCATTTTCGGGCGTGACCATCACGCCATTTCCCGCTGGTGCTTGATTTGCGCGGCGCTCCTCGTGCTGCTGCTGCCAATTGTGCGGCGGCAGAGCGCATCCGTGATGCTCTGCGCGTTTCTGCTGATGGTACTGCTTGGCACGATTGGCTATCTGCCGCTGACCCTCGTGCTGACGGGCGGCATTGACCTGCTGACCGTGAAGCCGCTGGTGTTCCTGCTGGGCGGTTTGGCGGTGCTGATGAGCTTCTGTCTCTTATACACATCTCCGAGCCCACGAGACACTGAGCGATCTCG
>ENA-OYWC01000205-OYWC01000205.1-human-gut-metagenome-genome-assembly--contig:-NODE-205-length-27174-cov-12.710166_pt1 | contig 27174 bp, 24 predicted proteins | sample MGYA00244165_ERZ653387 | MGnify/ENA primary metagenome ERZ653387 (study PRJEB26926, sample SAMN06164974) | human gut metagenome | biome: ENVO:00009003; feature: ENVO:2100002; material: ENVO:00002003...
GCATATCTGAAGAATCTGAAGGCTCCTTCCCAGACACACTTTTTGAAACACTACCTGTGTGGCAGATGAATCGTCCAGTAGATGTTTCCGTCCAGTTGAAGGAAATGACTCCAATTAATTTGAGCCTTCCTCCGTTTGACAATGCAATAGTGGGAATAGACATAGGCAAAGAAATTAAAGTGGATACAGTATTAAATATGGATGATAAAGCTATTTTTCATAACATTCCACATCGATTCCTTGGGAAAACAGTCAATGTCCGGGTCACATGCCGGGATTTTTTGGGTATGGATACGCCTGTTATATTAGAGGAAGAGAACTGTATCTCACTTGTACGGGATACATCGGTGTACGGGACAGTCCATTTTCAATTATGGCAAGTCTCGGATGAATGTCCTTTAGCTAATACTCGTGTTTGTGTTGGCAAATTCGAAACAAGTTCAGATGAAAATGGGTATGTTGACCTGCAAATCCCGATAATGTTTCAAGAACCAGTATATGTATTGTCGGCAGATGTGCCACTTGCTGATTCGTTACTATATATGCCTTGTAATAAACATAGTGTCATACGTGTATTAACACCGTAAATTGCCTATAATGTACAATCTTTCTTTATTGGTTGAATTAAACCACTTTTGATGTGGCAATTATGGTACTATTTTTTTTGTTTGCACTTCAGTATAATGAGATGCTCTATCGATGAGCCTTAGTACAATAAGATCACATAATATCTTTATGCTGAAGGGTAATGGTAGATTCCGGCAGATGCTTACTTGGAGGTAGTATTTCAAAAGAGTGTCTGGTGGGGAGTCATCAAATCTTTCAGATAGGCAAATATCAAATATAAGGATTCTTGCTTTCAAGATCAGGTTATGTCAGATCGAATGATTTTATTACAATATTGAGTTTGCTCCGAAAATAATTATTAGGTGTTGCTTATAAGATTCTTTAACAATCAAAGATAATATTTTCTGACACTGATATTCTCATCCTTGCCTATTTGAGGTGGATAAAGGTTTAATCGTATTATGCGAGAGATTTAAGGCCATGGACTATTTGACAATGAAGGGGGAGTAACACAGCGTTGCGTGACAATTTGGGCAAAGGTCTTTCATCCTGGCTGAGGCTGAATCCCAATCAAAACCATTGATAGCATTGACACATTGTAGAATCTCCGAGGAGGGATTGAATTCATGTCCGCAAGCAGGACATACTACAGTCGGAACAGATGCCTGCCTCTTGGTTTCAAGATCCCAGCGATGGACAATTATTGCGGATGACTCATCCAGCATGCCGTATTGCCTGTCGGGCTCAAACATGCTTAATCTCCCGCAACCTGACACGGCGGCCAATCCCCGATGTGTGACATGCAAATGATATCCGTTGTCAAAATAGGCCCGTTGCAACACGCTCTTTTTGCGTATGTCCATGAACAAAATTGTCGAATCCAGTTGTCGTACAAACACAAACCGTTCGTTGTGTGAGGGATATATGTCATTTACCTGTCTGGCCAGTTCGCCGATAATGGAGCCATTGCAGTCGCAGATATATAATGTCCGGTCGGCATCCATCCCGAAGAGACAGCTTCCGCCATGTGTACATCCTATAATAGACACCTCATAATTGCATATGCGGACGGCACCATTCAGATCGACGGATCTGCTGTTCCCGATATATAATCTCCCTTTCGGATGGATTGCGAACATATGTTCGACACGTATTCCGGAATGGATAATATCTCTGCACACCATGTCATTATATTTGTAGTTCTGATGTACGATACATTCATCTATCAGATCTATAATAGATCCGTCAGGAGTGATCGCATAACGGTTACAAGGCGATAACGTCAAATGTCCTTTAAGGATAGCCTCCTTATGAATAAATTGACGAATCAGGTGGCCTTCACGGGTGAAAATGTGAATTGTCAGATCGGGGTCGCTGATGTAATTGCCAGTACCTGCTACGACAAACTTGCCATCGGACGTATATTGCATGCTTATTTTAGATCCGGTCTGCTTGTGTTCGGCTAAAATTATGCCCTGACGGTTAAGCATGAATATGCTCTGTTGTTCGCCAGCCTCCGAGATCCATATCCGGTCTCCTGATGGGGCGATGGCGCATGTTGAGAAATAGGATGTTTGACTCGATGGCAACGATAGTTTTCGTATGGTGCCATTCTCCGCAATAAGCAACTCCGGGAAGTGATCCTGGGAATCGTTGATGCCCGAACTTGCCGCGATGCAATTCCCCGCATAGTCACATGCAAGCGTGTTGATACCGGTATTCCATCCTGATGTCCAACGGACGGTTTTAAGCAACAATTCCAAGTCATAGGATCTCTGCTCTCGAGATGAATAGACGAACCGCATATTGCGGCTGATGGCGGATATATCGCCTACTTCAGTATTGAGCATCAGATCCAACCGATGGCCTTCTTGTTTCAAGACAACACACATGCTGTTGATCAGACCGGTCATGCGGTTCTGATCTATTGCGCCGATTGTCATATGATAGGGCATGCGATAAAAGGCCATATATGAATAACAGTGGTTTGTGTCTGCATCGTAGGTGTGGATAAAGAGCAGTCTGTTTTTGGTCTGCATGATGCATAGGTCTTCGCTGACTGCAACTATCCTTATATCATCGTCGTTGGATGAAATCAAACCGTTGCAGGGACAACAGTATTGGTTGTCGGCCTGCATGTCTATCCTGTATAGTGCATCGTTCGTCACTACCCACAAATTCTGTCCGGAAGGACTTATCTTACCAATTGTTGCCGGAATGTTAAACAGTCTGTTCCCGATTCGGCACTGCTGTCCGTTTCCCCACGCATAGTATTTCCCGTCGTGCGACAAGCTGATCCACTTGACATCACTCATGCTCTTGTCTTCTTGCAAGACCCGATTGTTCCGGCTGTCATACACGAGTACCGATTGCTTTGTAACCATAGCCTGAATACTCATGTCGGTCGATGTGTCTATGTCTGAGATGGGGAAGTTGAGTGAATATTCGCGATTATTACCGGAGTTCTCCATATCTTCAATCCTCACCTTGTGCCTATTGTTTAGAAGCGACATCACCCGCAGCCCGTCATCGCTTAGCCTCGGATCTTCTCCAACCCTTGTTGAAGCACCGACCGTCAGGTCGTATGGTAATGAGGCAGAGAACGCATCATGCAGCGTCGGCACATTAATAGTGCTGTCGGCCTCCATCAGTCTGCGTAGCTCGCTATCTGGATGCAGATTCCTGCATTGCATGACGAACTGCTCCCAATTACACTGTCTGATCTCTGCTATGTCATATTTGAGATTTACCGCTCTCCTTACATCCTTTGCCCTGCTATGACGCAGCAGGGCAATAAATGTGTCGAAATCCGCATTGAGGCCGTCACGGTCCAGGACCAGTCTCCTGTATAGAAACCGGGGGTTTGTCATCATCGACCTGAATTGTTCCATAATCAGGCCAGGGTCTTCGTCTATCCTGACAATAATGGAATATACCGCCTGATAGCATCGGGTTATCTCTGCAAGGGCATGGGCCGAATCAAGTTTCTCGAAAAAGTCCATTAACAGGAACCAGGGCTTTATGCTGATAGAATCATCGTCCTGATAGAGCTCCTGGATGATGCGCCGGAATTCTCCATGGCGAATCCGGAGCAGGTTTCCGAGCTTGCCATGCCGTGTTTTGAAGAAGAAAGAGGTGTCTGCATAAAGCCTGGACCATAATACGGGTGGTATCATGGGATGTTCCTTGTCGACATGCCATTCATGTGGATTCGAATCATGCAGATGGTCCATGAATTCCCTATCCGATGCCAGGATTTGGAGTATCTCCGTGTGCGAAAGTCCATAGCGTGCCGAAGCGAAGAGGGATAATACATTTCTTACTAGATGTGGGTCATGGTGATGTATCGAGGTCTGTCGCGATAATATCATTCTGATTAGAGAGGGCAAATCCGACGGCAGATCCGGCAGTTTATCGTAGGAGTGTACTTTCATAAAAAAATTGGCCATCAAATAGAGAAACAGAGGCTGTTTGTCGGAGTTTGTTATTGCATTACCCATTTGCCGATGCTGCTCCTCTGTAAGCCTGCGCCCATTTAACTTGAGCAATTCCTCCACCATCCGTATGGCCTCGCCGAATTGCGGTGCCGCTAAATCGCGAATATCAATATGCGTCGGGGTAATGTCAAGTCGGTGGTCATAGGTTGAAGTGATGATAACCCGCACATCGGGGCACAGAGTACAATCTGCCCATTTCATGTTCAAGAACTCCTCAGATCCCTCATCGGGCAGATTGTCTATTCCGTCGACAATAATTAGCAGCGGCCTGGGGTTTGCGACAATCTGATGCAATCGTGTATTGAACATATCAGCGGCAGACATTCTTATAAAATGACGTCGCGAGCCGAATCCGGGCAGATCTTTTTGTACCCAATTGTTTATAGGATATAGGTCGCGCATTTGCGTCCATATACTGTTGAGTAGACGGCTCCCGTCTGACGACTGTTCGGTTTCGTCGCAGAACCGGCATATCACATTATGAGTTGATCTGTATCGGCAGGCCAATTGCGCCATCAAGGCCGACTTTCCCGCTCCGAAATCGGCTTTTAGCCAAAGGGCGTGGTTTGCATCTTTGTCATTCACATATTGGTCCAGCATGTTTAACTCGGCCTCGCGACCGATGAAAAAACGGCTCTCTGATTCGGCTATCTCCATATGTGTGGAGGCCTCGTCGAATTCGTCAGGATGTTCGGCGATTACGCGGTCGATGATCTCGATCAAACGCTTTTTCATCTCACTGACAAACCGTTGGTCAAAAGCCTCCGAATTGTACTCGACATAGTCGATCTGTTCGGAATAGATGTTGCTCTGGGGCAGCCGTTCCTGAAGAGATGCTTTGAGATTTGCCACTTCGGGTGATTCCTCGTCCTTGAATGAATCGGGGGCATCCGTTATTGATCGGAAATAAGCCGTCACATACTGAGCCTCTTCCATGGTCCGGATGCCATGACTAATCTCGAGTGCGGTAGCCGATACTGATTTCCTAAATATCCGATCAAAAAGGTGTTTCAATGGAAGATATGCCTCATGCTCCCACTTGTCGTTGTCGATAAAATCACCGTAGCGGGGTTGCAGAAGTACTGCCGGTTCTGGCAACTGGTTGGTATCGATGCGATACCACTGGTTGAATATTTGCAGTTCGTCGTCTGTCGCTCGTTGCTGGACGGTTTCGGACTCTTTCAAAGAGAGTTCTTCTGGCAAGGGAATCCATCCGTTTCTTTCGCCTAACAGGATAATGAAGTTGGGTTTTGGAGAACGGATGCGGCATCGTTCTAGTTCCTCCATACAGATACGTATCGTGCAATTGTCGAGGCTGGCTTCATGTGTGATACCCCATCGCAGATCTATATATTCAATCTGCCATTGTTGCTCGGCATAAATATGATTCAAATCCTGAAAAATGGTATGCAGCAGATTTCGCTCTTTGTCCATATCAATAAAGGTGCTGCTGATGAAAAAACGGATATAACGATGTCGAGGCATATTTAACAGTGTTTCAGATTAATCATTCTTGGTCATATATTCCCACATTACATGTCGGTCATTACTTTTATGTTGGAAACACAAAACACGATGCAGATCTGGACGGACAAAGATGTTTATGACCTACGTATCACCGGCTGGCGCCAGGTATATTCAGGCTAGATAAGATACTGCTTGGCTGGATCAATATTACCTCGAATATCCAGACAAAAGTATCCTAATAGATATGTCGTTTCGATCGTCTCATGTAAGAGTATGTTTGAAATTAAAAACAAGGGCTGCGGCAACACTTACAAATCTTTATAAAGATAATAAATTTTATCCAAACAAACCACACTATTTGAGGTGGTCAGACGCCATTGTCCAAAAATTAAATCCCTGTAAATATAACTGATTATCATGTATTAAATAGTAGTTTTCGTGCTTAAATCGCACTAATATACCTTCTCTTAAAAAAGAAAAGCTCTTATCATATCTCATATAGTCCAAATTTTATCTAATAATATTGATCATTATGCTTTTTATTAACCAATGTGTGAGAGACCACTGCCTTTACTTTTTAGCAATCATGGGAAGAAAGCCCTAAAACTTATATACATGAAATTTAATTTGTCTAGACTCTTATAATCTGCGATTTATATTGGATGATTGTCTCCCCCATATATCGTTTTTCCCGACCTGCTATTGCTGGAGATTATATCATCCCAAGTCTGCCCGTCTGCCACGAAATTTCTTTCAGGGACTAATACCCCCGCCAGTCAATCGACGGCGGGAGGAATGCTTGCTATACAATCTGCAGGCAGAAATAGAAATACCGTACAATTTTTACTCAGATTTCAGATGGTCTAAATAACAATATCGAAGTCGTGGATGGTGGCCTTGCTTTTGTTATGACAAAAAGGAATGAAGCCCGTGTAATCCTCACGGTTCCTCGCAATCGTCAGGCGACCGACACCGCGAGCATCAATCATCCCGTATTTGCCGCCGTCGAACTCGCGGGTGTCGTACACCGCCGGACGGTCGATGAGAGTCACCATATCGGCATCCTGCTCGATGGTTTCCGACTCTCGCAAATAGGAGAGCAACGGCATCTTATCCACATACTCTTCAGTCTTGCGCAACAACCAGGCCAGCAAGAAGATAGGAATGTTCCGTTCTTTGGCCAACAGGTTGGCAGCACGGTTGATCTTCGCCACCTCACGCTCGAGATTCGCAGAACGTCGCTCCTCTGCAGGCGCCGAAATCAGTTGCGGATAGTCGATAATGACCATTCTTGCGTTGCATGGTGCGAGTCGTAGGGTTTCTGTTCGATGAGGAAACAAGTTGCCTACTCGATCGTTATGCCGTCGCTCTCGACCGTCTCGTCCATGCGGCGGAAGTCCGCAAGATTCAGAATAATGACACTTACGGCATCGCCGATCATCTCTTTAGTTGCGCCGGTGGTGTTACGATAATCTGATCTTCCATAGCTGGAACTTTTATTGATGAAGATCACACCACAGAGTGAGAAATAAAAACAACATTTCTTCGTCTGTTGTACCGGCAAATCTTTGCGACACTAATCGGCGATTGTCTTGCGGTTGCTGCCCGTCGTGCGCGCCATCTCGGAAACGGTGAGAAGGCGCCGGGACAGTACGCTATCATTAGGATGTTTGACCGCCTCACTTTGCAGGAAGGCCTTAAGTTCACAAACCAAATGGTACCTAATGGCTCTACCGCCGGATCGGCAACTATTTTTTCTAGCAGAAGTTTGAGAACCGTTTTTTGCAGCGATTCGATTCCTTTTCGAGGTGGAGCAAAATCGGAGGACATCTGCTTGCTTTTCAAAATAAAAGGTTATCTTTGCAGCGTAGTAGGAAATCGACCCCGTGAAACCCTGCAAAATGGTGCGGTTTTTCGGTGGAGCAACCGCGGGAGACAGCTCCTTTTGCCGAAATCCAATTCAAAGATACACAGCTACTTGAACGCATAGTTCGATTCCTGGTGGTACCACAGAACGAGAGTCGCAGCGATGTGGCTCTCGTTTTTGTATTGTGTGTGCGGCGTGTGCGGAGAAGGGTGTGTGAAAGGTTCCCTCCGCTGGATCGGGCCCGGACGAGGGCATGGTCCGCAGGGATGCTTTCGGAGTGGTGATCGGGCATGCACAACGGGTCGTGAATAACAACAAGTCGGAATATGAAAAAATTTTGGGTGGTGCTTCTGTCGGTGGCCGTTGTCGCACTGGCGCTGTTTGTCTATTTCCGCTTCTACTTCGTCTTCGGCGAGGGTGTGAAGAGCGGCGAACTGAATTATGTCGTCTACAAGGGGGTGCTGTTCAAAACCTACGAAGGGAAGTTGATCCAGTCGGGCATCCGCTCCAAGACGGCCGGATCGATTCAGTCCTATGAGTTCGAGTTCTCGGTGGACGACGAGGAGCTGGCCCGCGAGCTGATGCTCCAGAGCGGGCGCACGCTCGAGCTGCACTACCGGGAATATTTCGGGGCGCTGCCCTGGCGCGGCTTCACGAAATTTGTCGTCGACAGCATTGTCTCGGTGCGGCCGCTTTCAGAGGAGCTCCCCTCCGGAATGTAGGCGTCCCGGATGCTGAAGCTCGGTCGGCTGCGGGGGCGGGTGGGGTTGTGGCCCTGTATGTACATTTCTGCTGTTTATGGTACAAATTGGGCGGATGTCGATCCGGTTTTGCCGTGAATCTGCGGTTCCCCGTGCGGGTAAAGGTGGCTTATTTTGGTATTTATGGGAAATAAACAGTGCAAAATAGCGTCTGAAATGTCCGAAATACCCCCCCCGATACAAGAATGTAGTAAAATTTGATCTCATTATTGCAGTAATTTGCAATATGAAACGACAAAGGCGCAATGACTTGTTGGTGCAGCAGGTTGTAGAGAGATTGAAAGCCGTTCGCCGGGAGCGTGGCTTGACGCAGGAAAACGTGCGTTTTGATACTGATCTGAATATCGGGCGAATCGAGAGCGGCCGGCACAGCATCTCCCTTACGACGCTGGCTGATCTGTGTGACTATTACGGCATCCCGCTCGAAGAGTTCTTCAAGCATATCGTGACGCATTAGCGGCATGCGGATAGTGTATCCGGAATCACGGCGATTCCGGATTTCGTTTGTCGTGGAGCGGGTGTGCCGCTCTGCGAATACTGGTTGTCCGGTCCCTTTCGCGGGACCGGATTTTTTGTGCCGCATCCGCTCGTGCGGCCTCGTGGGGGTACATGCGGCCGTCTGTCTGCCGAACCGGTTCGTGCCAGGGCCGGGTGGGGCCGTTCCGTGAGTTTGTCCGTCCGGGCGCAAGTCGGGTGTTCTTACAATCTGTAAGCATGTGCCGACATGCGGGCCCGGAGCTCCTGTGCTGCCAGGCGGACGAGTGCCCGGGTGTCTTCCCTTTTCTCGACCGGCTCCGTCTCCTTTTTCAACAACCGACGCCGCCCGAAGCGGGGCTGCGGTTGCCCTCTTTTCGGTTTGCCGGTCCGCGGCCGGGGAAGGGGGCGACCTTCGCGCCGTGTCTTTCGGCGTCCTTTACGCCGGGGCTGTCGGGCTCTCCCCGGTCGGACTTCGGAGGATATGGTGTCGTATGACCGGAGGGGTCGTGCGCCAAGTCTCCGGAGGCGGGATGCCTCCGGGATGCCCAATGAAATTGTGTCGTATCTCCGGTACGCCGTGCATCACGGCTTCTGTGGCGGCAGGAGCCGTTTTTCAAATGCCAGTCGTTCGCCGTTGCGGCAGCGGATCTTTCCGCAGTAGGCGAAGTGCTCCTTCTCCATCAGGTGCAGCATCGGCTGGTTGTCGAAGTTCGTGTCGACGCGGAATGCCGGCAGGCCCCGCCTGCGGGCCAGCGTGGCGGTGCGGCGCAGGAACTCCGTGGCTGCGCCGCGGCACTTCTCGCCGTCGGCGACCGCCAGCCTGTGCAGCACCACGTAGTCGCCCGCGGTGGTCCAGGCGCCGCGGATCGTCGCGTAGGAGGGTTCGCCGTCGAAGAAGAGGGCTCCGTAGGCGATGATCGTGCCGTCGGCGCGGCAGAGCACATGGCCCGCCCCGCGGGCGATGTCGGCGTCGATGTCGGCACGGGCCGGGTAGCCGTCCTGCCACTGGTCGCTCCCCGCGGCGCGCATCTGTGCCTGCGCCTGGCCGATGATCTCCAGAATGCGCTCCTGCTCGCCGGGGCGTGCCGGCCGGAATGTCAGTTCGCTGTTGTCCATGTCCCGAAGATACGAAAAACATGACAAGCTGACGTCGTGACGTGACGATTTTTCCGTTTTTGTGACAAAGAGTGACAATTTTCGGTGATTTTTGTTCTGGCACAGGATTTGACCGATAGGGGAGTGAAACCGCTCCGAAAGGGGCGGGGACAAAAAACGAATGTTAAACTAAAATCAAATAAGGAGGACAAAATTATGATGCCTGTCAGAAGAAATCAGAATTGGTTGCCGAGCATTTTCAATGACTTTTTCGGTAACGAATGGGTGGACAAGTCGAACGTAACGGCACCTGCCGTGAACATCCTGGAGACGGAGGACGACTTCAAGATCGAAGTGGCTGCTCCGGGCATGACCAAGGAGGACTTCAAGGTCCACATCAACGAGGAGAACGAGCTGGTGATCTCGATGGAGAAGCGGAACGAGCACAAGGACGAGGACAAGAAGCACAAGGGCACCTACCTGCGGCGCGAGTTTTCGTACAGCCAGTTCCAGCAGAGTCTGATTCTTCCCGACAATGTCGAGAAGGAGAAGATCGCGGCTTCGGTCGAGAACGGCGTGCTGACGGTCGAGATCCCGAAGAAGAAGGAGACCGTGACGGCGCCTGCATCCCGACAGATCGAGATCAAATAATGCGGACGCACCTTACGTCGAAGACGGGGGAGAATCTTTCCGAAAGAGGGTTCTCCCTCTTTTTTTTGTCTTTGGACGCAGAATTTTGCGGCGGATGTCTTATCTTTGGGGCCGGTTCCCGATCGCGTGCGGCCGCGTGGCCGCATGCACTTCCGAGGACGCATTGCAGATGAAAGTAGGACTCTTCATACCTTGTTACATCAATGCCGTCTACCCCCGGGTGGGGCAGGCGACCTGTGAACTGCTGACGCGCCTGGGCTGCGAGGTGGACTATCCCCTGGAGCAGACCTGCTGCGGACAGCCGATGGCCAACGCCGGATTCGAGCGCGATGCGCGGGCGCTGGCCGAACGCATGGATGCACTCTTTGCCGGGTACGACTACGTGGTCGGGCCGTCGTCCAGCTGCGTGGCCTTCGTGCGCGAGGGTTACCCGCGGCTGCTGCCCGACTACCGGCCGCACGCCTGCGTCGATGCGCGGATCTGGGAGGTCTGCGAGTTTATCCACGACATCCTCCGCCCGACGCACCTCGACGCCTGCTTCCCGCACCGTGTGAGCCTGCACAACTCCTGCCACGGCGTGCGGCACATGGGCCTCTCGTCGCCCTCGGAGCAGCACGTGCCCAGCTACTCGAAGCTGCGCGACCTGCTGGCGATGGTCGACGGCGTGGAGGTCGTCGAACCCGAACGGCGCGACGAGTGCTGCGGCTTCGGCGGCATGTTCTCCGTCGAGGAGAATGCCGTGTCGGTGGCGATGGGCCGCGACAAGGTGCGCCGCCACATGGCCACCGGTGCCGAATACATCACCGGCGCCGACGCCTCGTGCCTGATGCACCAGCAGGGCATCATCGACCACGACCGGCTTCCGATCAAGACCATCCACATCGTCGAAATTCTCAATTCGCAGTCATGAGTACGCATTCCGAAGCCGCAAGGCACTTCGTCGCCGACGCCGAACGCATGGCGTGGCACGACAGGGCGCTCTACGCCGTGCGCGAGAAGCGCGACCGCATGATGGAGAGCATTCCCGAGTGGGAGGCGCTGCGGAGCGCCGCCTCGCAGATCAAGCTCCACACGTTGAGCCGTCTGGGCCACTACCTCGAGGAGTTCGAGCGCAACGCCACGGCCAACGGCATGGTGGTGCACTGGGCGGCGGACGGCGCCGCGATGAACGAGATCGTCTGGCAGCTCATCCGCGAGCACGGCGGACACCGCCTCATCAAGAGCAAGTCGATGCTCTCGGAGGAGTGCGGGCTGACGCCCTATCTCGAGAAACGGGGCGTGGAGGCGGTCGAGAGCGACCTCGGCGAGCGGATCATGCAGCTGCTGCACATGCCCCCGAGCCACATCGTGCTGCCGGCCATCGGCGTGCGGCGCGAGGAGGTCGGGGCGCTCTTCGAGCGCGAGATGGACACCGAACCGGGCAACAGCGATCCGACCTACCTGACGCATGCGGCGCGGCACGCCCTGCGGCCGAAGTTCCTCGAGGCCGATGTCTCGATGACGGGCGTCAACTTCGCCGTGGCCTCGACCGGGGCGCTAGCCGTCTGCACGAACGAGGGCAACGCCGACCTGGGCACCTCGTTCGCCGACCTGCACATCGCCATCATGGGGCTCGAGAAGGTGATTCCCGACATGCGGGCGCTGGGGGTCTTCACGCGTCTGCTGGCCCGCTCGGGCACGGGGCAGCCCGTGACGACCTACACGTCGCTCTACCGCCGGCCCGCGCCCGGGCGGCAGATCCATGTCGTCATCGTCGACAACGGCCGGTCGGAGTGGCTGGCCGATGCCGCGCACCGCAACATGCTCAAGTGCCTGCGCTGCGGCGCCTGCATGAACACCTGTCCGGTCTACCGCCGTTCGGGCGGCTACTCCTACTCCTATTTCATCCCCGGGCCGCTGGGCATCAACCTCTCGATGCTGCGCTCGCCGCAGCAGCACCGCGGCAATGTCTCGGCCTGCACGCTCTGCTACTCCTGCTCGGGCGTCTGCCCGGCGAAGATCGACCTCGGCGAGCAGATCTACCTCTGGCGGCAGCAGCTCGATTCGCTGCATCTGGCCGATCCGGTGAAGAAGATGGCCGTCAAGGGGATGGATTTCGTCATGGGCGGTCCGCGCCGCTTCTACGGCGGCATCGCCCTCGCCCGCGTCGCCGGCCATCTGCCGCGTGTGCTGCTCGAAAACCGCCTGAATCCGTGGTGTGCCCCCGGCCGCGCCATGCCGCCCTTCGCATCCCGGACATTCGATGCACAATGGAAAAAAACGAAGAAACATGAACGATAAGGAACAGATACTGCGTCGGTTGGCCTCGTCGGGCATGCCCGAGAGACCCTATCCCGACTTTGACTTCACGCCCCAGCGCTTCGACGACCGCCGTGCGATGTTCGCCGCCCGGCTGGAGGCTGCCGGCGGACGGTTCGTTGCCATGACGCCGGACGAGCGGCTCGACGAGGTTGTGCGCCGCTGCTTCCCCGAGGCGCGGAGCGTCGCCTCGACGCTGTCCGAGGTGACCCTTGCGACGCTGAATCCCGACCGTGCGGAGGATCCGCGCGAGCTGGTCGACCTCGACCTGGCGGTTGTCCCGGGGGCCTTCGGCGTCGCCGAGAACGGCGCCGTGTGGGTGCCGCAGCAGGTGCGCCACAAGGCGCTCTACTTTGGCGTCACGGCCCTTGCGATCGTCATCCCGCACGATGCGCTGGTCGACACGATGCACGAGGCCGTCGTGCGGCCCGAGGTCGGCGACTTCGCCTACGGCTGCTTCATCTCGGGTCCCTCGAAAACGGCCGACATCGAGCAGGCCCTCGTCTTCGGGGCCCACGGCCCGGTCGCCGTCACGGTCATCGAGCGGCCGTAACCGCCGCCCGCCGCTGCCGAATGCCTCCGTGCGCTGCTGCGAACGGAGGCTTTTTTCTGCGCTGCGCGTTTGCGTATTCCGCCGCAAATCGTTAATTTCGCACGTATGATCGAAACCGAATTGTGTGCCTACGGCATCGAGGCGTGCCGTGCGGCCGCCCGCGCGGGTCTGACGCGCGTGGAACTGTGTGCTTCGCCCTACGAGGGCGGAACGACCCCTTCGGCCGCCGCCATCCGGCAGGCCCGGCGCATCGGGGGTGTGCGCTTGAGCGTGATGATCCGCCCCCGCGGCGGCGATTTCCTCTATACGGACGAGGAGTTCGCACAGATGCTCGACGACGTGCGCTTCGCACGGGCCGAGGGGGCCGACTGCGTGGTCGCGGGGCTGCTGACCGCCGACGGGCAGATTGACGAGGCGCGCACGGCGGCGCTGGTTGCCGAGGCGGGCAGCATGGAGGTGACCTTCCACCGCGCCTTCGACATGGTGCGCGACCAGCGCGAGGCGCTCGAGGCGCTCGTGCGTGCGGGCTGCCGGCGCGTACTGACCTCCGGCGGCCGCAATACGGCCGAGGAGGGGCTCGGACGGCTGCGCGAGCTGGTGCGGCAGGCCGACGGCCGCATCGACATCATGGCCGGCAGCGGCGTGCGCCCCTCGAATGCTGCACGGATCGCCGCTGCGGGGGTCGATGCCCTGCACTTCAGTGCCCGCTGCCTGCGCGAGAGCGGCATGACCTATCGCAACCCTGCCGTCTCGATGGGCGGCGTCGAGGGGATTCCCGAGTATGCCACCATCGCCTGCGACGAGCGGACGATTGCCGAAATTCTGAACACATTGTCCTAAAACCTTCCCCATGAAGAGACTTCTCCTCCTGTTGTTTGCCGCTGCGGCCACGGCCTGCGGCGGCCCCTACGGCGCGGGCATCCCGGCCGAATACGAACCGCTGCTCGATGCGGCGCTGGCCGATGCGCCCCGGGCCGACAGCCTGCGGGCACTGCTGCGCGAGACGCCCCGCGGCGAGCGGGCCGCGATGGCGTGGCTCATCGCGTGGATGCCGCGCGGCGACCGCGACACGATGTCGCTCGACCTGCTGCGCGAGAATGTCCGCTACGCCTGCTGCGCCCGCGAGGAGTTTCCGTGGACGAAGGCGCTGCCCGATTCCGTTTTCCTGAACGAGGTGCTGCCCTATGCCGTGGTCGACGAGGTGCGCGACGCCTGGCGCCGCGATCTCTACGAACGGCTGGCACCCCGCGTGGCCGGATGCCGGGAGCTGGCGGCGGCGCTCGATACGGTGAACCGCATCCTGCCCTCCGTCGTGGGCGTCGAGTACAACACGCTGCGCGAGAAGACCAACCAGAGTCCCGCCGAGTCGATGCGTCAGGGCATGGCCTCCTGTACGGGACTCTCGGTGCTGCTCGTCGATGCGCTGCGGGCCGTGGGCATTCCGGCGCGCTTCGCCGGCACGGCGGCCTGGCACGACAACCGCGGCAACCACAGCTGGACGGAGGTGTGGATCGACGGCGTATGGCACTTCACGGAGTATTACCAGCCGTGGGCGCTCGACCGCGCATGGTACCTGGCCGATGCCGGGCAGGCCGTGGCCGGGGACCGCAACCATGCGATCTATGCCGTGTCGTTCCACCCGACCGGCGACTGGTTCCCGATGGTGTGGAGCGAGCAGTCGCGCGACGTGCATGCCGTGGATGTCACGCAGCGCTACGTGGATACCTATGAGGCCTTTGCTTCGGATGCCGAGCGGTTGGGCACGCACGTAAAGGTGGCGCTGCGCATGTTCCGCGACCGGCGCCACGCCTCGCAGTCGGGCGACCGCGTCGCGGCGAACGTCGATGTCTTCCGCGACGGCGAGCAGATGGGCGGCGGCCGCACGGCCGGGCCGCTGCAGGACATGAACGATGTGCTGTCGTTCCTGCTCGAGAAGAACTCCCGCTACCTGTTCCGCTACGAGAACGCGCGCGGCGAGCTGACCGAACTGACGGTCGAGGTGGGCGACGAGCCGCTGACCGTCGATGCCTACATGGAGTAGCATGGCGGGCGGCGTGACGATCCGCCCGCTCCGCACCGGGGAGCGGTGGCTGCTGACGGAGTTTCTCTACGAGGCGGTCTGCCGGCTCGACTGACCGGCGAGTGGGGGCGGTGATGCCTTCGATGCAGGCAGCGGACGGAGCGGTCGGAAGCTCTGCCCGCCGCCTTTTTTACATCTGTTCGCCAACCCGCTTTTGCCCGCCGCTTTTTTACAATAGCGTGACGGGCGGTTTGCGCTTGCTGAAATTGCGCGCCAGGGCTGCGGCGAAGGGTGTGTCGAAGGTGCGCGCCCCGACGGGGCATCCCTTGACGCAGGCGCAGCAGCGGATGCAGCGGTCCGGATCGGTGTGCAGTTCGTCGCCGCGCCGGATCGCCTCGGTGGGGCAGACGGCCGCGCAGCGTCCGCAGTGGGTGCACAGGTCGGCATTGGTGACGGGCAGGTAGACAACCGGATGCCGCTTCTGCCGGCGCAGGTAGCCGAGGGCGAAGACGATGAAGCGCAGCAGCGGCCACAGCGGCGTGGCGGGGGCTTTCAGCCGGCGCACGTCGACCGTAGCGGGGGCTTCGTCCGCCTTTGTGGAGGCGAGCTTCTGCCGCACGGCGGCCCCGAAGGCGGCGGCGCGGGCCAGGTCGTCGGCATCGGGACGCCCGGCCGCTATGGGGGTGGCGGGCGAACTGTAGGAGTGCTCGCCGATGAAGGCTCCGGCGGCGACGGGGCGGAATCCCTGCGCGGCGGCCAGTGCGGCCAGCTCCGCGGGGGCCTTCTCGAAAGCCCGGTTGCCGTAGACCGCGACGATGACGGCCGGCGTCTGCGTGCCGCGCACCTGCTTCATGCGTTCGGCCGCCAGCGGCGGAACGTGCCCTCCGTAGACGGGTACGGCGATGACGGCAACGGCGTCCGGCGGCAGTGTGACGGGTGCGGCGGCCCCATGCGTGAGGTCGATGCGGCGGACGGGGGCGCTGGCATCCGGACGGGCCGTGTCGCGCGCCAGGGCGGCGGCGATGGCATCGGCCGTGCGGGCCGTGGTGCCGGTCGGGGAGAAGAAGAGGGTGTATACGCTCGCGGGTGTCATGATTTTTCGTTTTTTTTTACGCCCCTAAAGATACCCTTTTTTCGGCAAAAAACGTATCTTTGCATGAACCTGAAAAATCCGAATACGATGAAAAGAACCGCTATGGCCTTTGCGGCGCTGCTCTTCGCAGCGTGCGGAGGCGGACAATCACAGTCGGGAAGCGAGGCTTCCGAACCTGCTACGGCCGTCGTGCACGGCGCCGAAATCGCGCTGCTGCCCGTCGACCCGCAGGCGGGCCTGACCATCAACGAGGCGTTGCAGAATCGCCGTTCGTGGCGCGAATACGCCGCTGAGCCGCTGTCGCTCGAGGAACTCTCGGGTGTGCTGTGGGCCGCCGCGGGCGTGAACCGTCCCGAGGAGGGTCGCCTGACGGCACCGTCGGCGCTGGCGCTCTATCCCATCCGCGTCTATGCCTTCTTTGCCGAGGGGGTCTACCGCTACGAGGCCCCGGCGCACAAGCTCGTGCGCGTGGCCGAGGGTGACCTGCGCAACCTCTCCGCCGCGCAGCCCTTCGCCGTGGCCGCACCGCTCAATCTGGTCTACATTGCCGACCTGTCGGTCTATGCCGACCGCGAAATCCCGGCCGAGAAGGTGCGTTACCTCTGCGGACAGGATGCCGCGGGCTGTGCCGAGAATGTCAACCTCTACACGGCCGGGCACGGCCTGAAGTCCGTCACGCGCGGCAGTGCCCCCGCCGACGAACTGCTCAAGGCGCTCGGGCTCGACCCCGCGCAGTACTTCTTCGCGCTGGCGCAGACCGTCGGCAAGTGATCGCCCGGTGCGGTGACAAAAAAACGGCCCTTCGATTTGCGAAGGGCCGTTTTTTTGCGGGCAGGGGTGGGGGGAGCGGCGGGCCGGCCGGCCGGGCCTTGCGTGCGTCAGTTGCGTTTTTCGCAGAAGTAGCGCCACAGCGGCGCCGCCATCAGCGCCTGGCGGATGGCGCCCGTGCGGAGCAGCTCGAGCACCTGCTCCTCGGTGAAGAGGTGCACGCGCAGGTCCTCGGTCGGGTCGAGGTGCTGGTCGCCCTGCCGCTCGACGCCCGTGGCCAGGAAGGTGTGCGTCAGGTTGTTCTGCGTCGCGGGGTTGGCCGAGAGGGTCATCAGCTCGCGCCACTGCCCGCCGCCGTAGCCCGTCTCCTCCATCAGCTCGCGCTGCGCCGCCGCCAGCAGCGACGCATCGGTCGGTTCGACGACGCCGGCCGTGATCTCGTAGTCGGTCTCGCCCAGGCCGTGGCGGTACTGGTCGATCATCACGAAGTGCCCGTCGCGCGTGATGGCGATGACGTTCACCCACGCGGGGTATTCAAATACGTAGTAACTGGGGACGATGCGCCCGTCGGGCAGGCGCAGCCGCTCGCGACGCACCGTGAACCACGGCTCGCGGGCGAGGTATTCGCTCGAGAGGACCTCCCAGGGCCGGTTTTCGGGTTTTTCCATTGTTGTGTGCTTGTGTGTGACAAAAATAACAAAAAAAGTGTATCTTTGTATGAGGCGGCTGCCCCGAGCGGCCGCATTCCCGACCTTGCCCCGTCTGACGGATCGCAAGCCGGGTTGTTTCGTGTATCGGCAAAGACCACAACGAATGCATATGCTACCGGAAGAAGAACGCAAACAGATCATCGGCCTCGTGCAGCGCGAGGTCGTGCCGGCCATCGGCTGTACCGAGCCGATCGCCGTGGCATTGTGTACGGCGCGCGCCGCCGAGACGCTGGGCTGCCGGCCCGAGCGGATCGACGTGCGGTTGAGCGCCAACATCCTCAAGAACGCCATGGGCGTGGGCATCCCCGGCACGGGGATGATCGGCCTGCCGATTGCCGTGGCGCTCGGTGCGACGATCGGCCGCTCGGAATACCAGCTGGAGGTGCTGCGCGACGTGACGCCCGAGGCCGTGGCCGAGGGGCGCCGCATGATCGACGAAAAGCGCATCGCCATCGCCCTGAAGGAGGGCATCACCGAAAAGCTCTACATCGAGGTGGAGGTCCGTGCCGGCGGGCACCGCGCCGTGGCCGTCATTGCCGGAGGCCACACGACGTTCGTCTACGTGGAGCGCGACGGCGAGATGCTGCTCGACAAGCGCCGGGCAGCCGCGTCCGAAGCCGAAGAGGGCGAGGTGCCGCTGACGCTGCACCGCGTCTGGGAGTTCGCCATGACCACGCCTCTGGACGAGATCCGCTTCATCCTCGAGACGCGCCGCCTGAACAAGGCCGCCGCCGAGGCTTCGTTTGCCGGGGAGTACGGTCACAGCGTGGGCCGCACGCTGCGCTGCGACCGCGAGCGGCGGGTGATGGGCGACAGCATCTTTTCGCGCATCCTCTCCTACACCTCGGCGGCGTGCGACGCCCGCATGGCCGGAGCGATGATCCCCGTGATGAGCAACTCCGGAAGCGGCAACCAGGGCATCGCCGCGACGCTGCCCGTCGTGGTCTACGCCGAGGAGACCGGTGCCACGGAGGAGCAGACGATCCGCGCCCTGATGTTGAGCCACCTGACGGTCGTCTACATCAAGCAGAGCCTCGGGCGGCTGTCGGCCCTCTGCGGCTGCGTGGTGGCCGCCACGGGGTCGAGCTGCGGCATCGTCTACCTGATGGGCGGCGGCTACGACCAGATGGTGGCCGCCGTGAAGAACATGATTGCCAACCTGACGGGCATGATCTGCGACGGGGCGAAGCCGAGCTGCGCGATGAAGCTCACGAGCGGGGTCTCGACGGCCGTGCTGTCGGCGATGATGGCCATGGACGGCCATTGTGTGACGCCGGTCGAGGGGATCATCGAGGAGGATGTGGACAAGTGTATCCACAACCTCACGACCATCGGCCGCGACGGCATGAACGAGACCGACCGCCTTGTCCTCGACATCATGACCCACAAACAGTGAGACGGATGATGCGTGCGCTGCGTGCCCTTTTTCTGCTTGTGCCGCTGCTGACGGCAGGCTATGCCGCGGCGCAGACAACCCTGGCGGAGATTGCCGGCTGCCGCGACCGTGCGGCGGGTATCTACCACTCCTATGAACCCGGAACTCCCTCCGACGTGCCGGTGCCCGAGGGGTACGAGGTCTTCTACATCAGCCATTACGGACGCCACGGAAGCCGCTACCACGCCTCGTCAGAGGCCTACGAGGCGCCGCTTGCGGCGTTGCGGCAGGCTGCGTCGGCCGGCGTGCTGACCCCTGCGGGGCGGGAGCTGCTGCACAAGGTCGAGTGCCTGGCCGACGATGCCCGCTCGCGCTACGGTGACCTGACGCCCCGGGGCGTGGCCGAACACCGCGGCATTGCCGAGCGGATGTTCCGCGCCTGGCCCCGGCTCTTCTCCACGGAGGGAGGCCGCGAGGTCCGTATCGAGAGCCGCGCGACGCTCGTGCCGCGCTGTATCCTGAGCATGGCGGCCTTCAACGAACGGCTCAAGGAGCTCAATCCTTCGCTGGTCATGGTCCGCGAGGCGAGCGAACGCTACCTGCCTTATCTCGCCAGCGGCTATGCGGCGCATGACGCCGAAGCGGAGCGTGCGGCAGACAGCCTGCTGCGCGTGCGCCTCGACCCCGCCCGCTTTGTCGCGGCGCTCCTCACCGATCCGGGAGCGGTCGACGATCCGCTGCTTTTCATGCGGCAGCTCTATGTCGTGGCGGGGATGGCCCAGGATGCCGCGCACCTCGGGCTGTCGTGCTACGACCTCTTTACCGACGAGGAGCTCTATGCGCTGTGGGAGAGCGAAAATGCGCTGCGCTATCTGCAAATGGGCCCTTCGGCGGCCTACGGCGCTGAGATCGCGGCCAGCGCACGGCCTCTGCTGCGCAATATCGTCGAGACGGCGCAGCGCGTGATCGACGGGCGGGAGCAGGTAGCGGCGTCGCTGCGTTTCGGCCACGACGCCTTTCTGATGCCGCTGCTCTCGCTGCTGCGGATCGACGGCGCCTCGGAGCGGGTCGCGGATCCGGGCGAGGTGGCCCGCGTGTGGAGTGTCGAGAAGGTTTCGCCCATGGCGGCGAACATTCAGTTCGTCTTTTTCCGCAACGAAGAGGGCAAGGTGAAGGTCCGCATACTGCACAACGAGCACGACGCCCGGCTGCCACTTCCCGGAGCGCCCTATTACGATTGGGAGGAGTTCAGGGACTATTGCGGGGCGCTCTGCCGCTGACCGGATGCCGCCCTTTCCGCAAAGGTGTCCCGCGCGGGCGAGTGGTCTTGTCCGAACGGGGATGCTCTTGGGGTGATTCCTCCGTGCCGGTGGCGGGTCAAAATCGCGTCCGAACGGTGATTTCCCGTGTTGCCCCGGGCTGGCCGATACGGCGGAACAGGAAGGCCGCACATCCACGGATGTGCGGCCTTTTCTGTTGCGGCAGGTTTCGTCTTCCCCTTTTCTTCCGTCCCCGCTCGTCTTATCTTGTCTTCTCTTGTCTTCTCTTGTCTTCTCTTGTCTTCCTTCCCCTTTGCTTTGCCTCTTGCCCCCCCCCTCGTTGCGAATGGAGCGGCCTGTCCCGGGGCGGTCAGTGGAAGATCGTCTTGACGATGATGTTCGTGGCGCCCTGATGGCGTGTCGTGTAGTCCTTGGCGATGCGGCTGGTCTTCTGCAGGAACTCCTCGTTGTCGCGCAGCGGGATGAACCATGCGCGCAGCTCCTCGTAGGTGCTGACCGGGCGGGCGGCGCCGAGCGTCACCAGGTCGCGCGCCTCCTTGAACTTCTTGTAGTTGGGTCCGAAGGCCACGGGCAGTCCGAATGTCGCCGCCTCGAGCGTGTTGTGGATGCCGACGCCGAAGCCGCCGCCGATGTAGCTCCACGTGGCGTAGCCGTAGACCGAGGCCAGCAGCCCCACCGTGTCGAGAATCAGCAGCTGCCGCGAGCCGTAGCCCGTGCGCGAGGTGCACTGCGTGTAGCGCAGGGCACCGCCGCGGGTCTCGGCGATGAGGTGCGCGATGCGGCTCTCGTCCATCTCGTGGGGTGCCACGACGAACTTTATGTCGGGATTGTCGTTCATCAGGCGGATGAGCAGCTCCTCGTCGGGGCCCCATGTCGAGCCGGCAACGAAGAGCCGGCCGTCGCCGCGGAAGCGCTCGATGACATCCACCTGCTTGGCGGCGCGGGCGATCTCGGCCACACGGTCGAAGCGCGTGTCCCCGGCGACGAGGACATTGTCGAAGCCCAGCTCCGCAAGGAGTTTTTTCGACTCCTCGTTCTGCACGAACATCACGTCGAAGGATTCGAGCGCCTGCCGCCACATGCCGCCGTAGGGGCGGAAGAAGACCGAGTCGCGGCGGAAGATGGCCGACACGACGTAGGTGCGCACTTTGCGGCGGCGCAGCTCGGCGAGCAGGTTGAGCCAGAATTCGTACTTCACGAAGATGGCGATCTCGGGATGCGCCGCGTCGAGAAAACGGCGGGCGTTGCGCGGCGTGTCGATCGGCAGGTAGAAGATGTAGTCCGCTCCCTTGTAGTTCTTGCGGATCTCGTAGCCCGAAGGCGAGAAGAAGGTGAGCAGGATCTTGTATTCGGGATGGGTCTTGCGGAGCTGCTCGATGATGGGGCGTCCCTGTTCAAATTCGCCGAGCGAGGCCACGTGCACCCAGATGATGCGGGCGGCGGGGTCGATGGCCTCCTTCATGCGGCGGAAGAGGTCCCTGCGTCCCTCGATCCAGAGCCGGGCCTTGGGGTGTCGCGGCGCGACGAGCCGGATGAGCCACACGTAGAGCGTCAGACCGAAATTATATAACCACATCGGTTTACGGTTTGCTGTATAGGTTTTCGACGATCACAACTCCCTGCGGACGCGCCGCACGGCACGGCGGCAAGGATTTCATTTTCAAACGGACAAAGGTAACACAATTTGTCGGAAATGCAAAATCACCAGTGGCATTCCATGGCATTTTCGATCAGCCGGACGTCGGTCGCGCCGTCGGTCGCCACGGTAACGGCCGCCAGGTCGAACTGCACCTCGCCCTGCCACCCCGTCGTGGCGAGGTAGACCGAGGCGGCGCGGCGCAGGGCGTGAAACTTGCGGTGCGTGGCGGCCGCTTCGGGCGGCGTGAGGCTGTCGGCCTGCCGCGTCTTGACCTCCACGAAGTGCAGCACCCCGTCCCTGCTCGCCACGATGTCCAGTTCGTAGCGACCCTGCCGCCAGTTGAGGGCCTGCAGCTCGTAGCCTGCGGTCCGCAGCGCCTCCGCCGCGGCCTGTTCGCCCAATGCACCGGTTTCACGATTCGACATGTCAGCAGCGATTTTGTCCGCACGGCCCCGGCACGCCGGGAATGCGGCGTTCGGCAGGAATTCTTCCGCCCGGTCCGGCGGTCCGTGCAGACGGGGCTCCGGCCGGTCTTCCGGCGAGGACCGTGCCCGGCCTTCCGGCCTGTTGTCTGGCAGGGGTTGCGCACTGTCTTCCGATCCGTTGTCCGATGGAAGCTGCGTCCGGCCTTCCGACCTGTTGCGCGGCATCGTATCCGGCCGGCGCAGCGGTCGGTGGGGGTGGGGCGTATCGTGCGCACGGCGGGTTCATGGGGCTGTACCTATATTATAGCGCTTGTTGTAGCGGTCAGAGCAGGAACGAAAGGTTGTCGCCCGGCTGTACCTCGTAGGGGGCGATTCCCTTTTTGAAGATGCGCATCGGGCGGCGTCCGATGAGCTCCAGCCGCCCCTCCTCGTAGCGGAGCATGCACCCCTCGCGCAGTCCGACGACCCAGCGGCGCGGGTTGGCCTCGATGTATTCGAGCAGGCGCTGCTCGCGCGTCTCGCCGGCGTGCCCCTCGGGATTGGCGTCGAGGTAGTGGGGGTTGATCTGGAATTTCACGGCTCCGATGGCCCGGAACGACGCGGGCTGCACGATGGGCATGTCGTTTGTGGTCGAGATCGTCGGGCAGGCGACGTTGCTGCCGGCCGACCAGCCCACGTAGGGCGTCCCGGCCTTGATCTTGCGCAGGATGGCCGCCATGAGCCCCTGTTCCTGCATCTTTTTGGCCAGCGCGAAGGTGTTGCCGCCGCCCACGCAGACGGCCTCCGCCTCGCGGATCGCACGCGCGGGATCCGCGGCCCGGTGCACCGAGCGCACCCGGATGCCCAGCTCCGAGAAGCGGGCCTGCACCTTCTTTTCGTAGTCGGCGTAGGAGAAGGTCACGGCGGCGTAGGGGACGAAGGCTATTTCGCGCACGCCCGCGAGAAAACGCCCGATCTCGGGCATCGGATAACGGAGGTACTCCTCGCCGGCATTGGTGGAATTGGAGATCAGAAGCAATTTCATAATATGGTGATTTTTAGGTTGTTGTTTGCGAAAATGTGCTAAATGTCGAAAAAGTTGTCAACAAAAAATAGAGCCGTTTTGTCAAAAGTAATAAAAAAAGTGTTACTTTTGCGCAAAATTACCACGGAAATATCATTGAACTATTTCCAAATAATTGTTTAACTAAAAACTTAAGAATTATGTCAGATGTTCAAAAGAAAGTTGTCGAGATCATCGTCGACAAGCTGGGTGTGAAGGAGTCGGAGGTAGTGCCCGAAGCAAGCTTTACGAACCACCTGGGTGCAGACTCGCTCGACACCGTGGAGCTGATCATGGAGTTCGAGAAGGCTTTCGATATCCAGATCCCGGACGAGGACGCTGAGAAGATCGCTACCGTAGGCGACGCCATCTCCTACATCGAGGCACACAAGAAATAATTTTTCAGAAGAGTAGTTTCACGGCTAATTTGCCTTAAATTTATGACAGAAAGAAGAGTAGTTGTTACGGGCATCGGTACGATCAACCCGCTCGGAAATAGTATTGAGGAGTATTTTGCAAATCTGGAGAAGGGTGTCAGCGGAGCCGGACCCATTACTCATTTCGATGCCGGAAAATTTAAGACACAGTTTGCTTGTGAAGTAAAGAATTACGATCCGAGCCAGCATTTCGACCGCAAGGAGGTTCGCAAGTACGACCTCTTCACGCAGTATGCCCTCGTCGCCGCCACGCAGGCCGTGGAGGATTCGGGCCTCGACCTCGAGACCGTCGACAAGGAGCAGGTGGGCGTAATCTGGAGCTCGGGCATCGGAGGACTCAAGTCGTTCTTCGATGAGTGTCTGGGCTATGCCGCTGGGGACGGAACCCCGCGGTTTAGCCCGTTCTTTATTCCCCGCATGATCGCCGACATCGCTGCCGGGTTCATCTCCATGAAGTACGGCTTCATGGGTCCGAACTACTGCACCGTCTCGGCCTGCGCATCGTCCAACCACGGCATGATCGCCGCCATGGAGGCCATCCGCTACGGCAAGGCCGACGTGATGGTGGCCGGCGGTTCGGAGGCTGCCGTCAACGAACCTTCGGTCGGCGGCTTCAACTCGATGCAGGCGCTCTCGACGCGCAACGCCGATCCGCAGCACGCCTCGCGCCCCTTCGACCGGGACCGCGACGGCTTCGTCATCGGCGAGGGTGCCGGTGCGCTGATCTTCGAGGAGTATGAGCATGCCAAGGCCCGCGGTGCCAGGATCTATTGCGAGGTCGTCGGCGGCGGCGCTTCGGCCGACGCCTACCACTTCACGGCGCCCCATCCGGAAGGCAAGGGTGCCATCAAGGCGATGCGAGACGCCATCAAGGACGCCGGCATCCGTCCCGAGGAGATCGACTACGTGAATGTCCACGGCACCTCGACCCCCGCAGGCGACGGTCCCGAGCTGAAGGCCGTGGCCGCCGTCTTGGGCGACCATGTCTACAAGGTGAACATCTCGTCCACCAAATCCATGACGGGACACCTGCTGGGTGCCGCCGGAGCCATCGAGGCGCTGGCCTGCATCTTTGCCATCACGCACGGCGTGGTGCCCCCGACGATCAACTGCGAGAACCTCGATCCGGCGATCGACCCCAACCTGAATCTGACGCTCAATACAGCCCAGAAGCGCGACGTGAAGTGCGCCCTGAGCAACACGTTCGGATTCGGCGGGCACAACGCGACGGTCATCTTCCGCAAACTGTAGTTCTTCGAGCTCCGGCGCCGTGATCGACTTCCTGTTGCGTCCGTACCGACGGAATTTCGGAGAAAACAGACTCTATTACAGAATCATCGATGATATGTTCGGGTTCATCCCGCATAACATCGAACTCTACAAGCTGGCTTTGATTCACAAGTCAGCTTCTTTGATTTTGGAGGACGGCCGCGCGATCAACAACGAGCGGCTCGAATTCCTGGGCGACGCCGTCATCGAGGCCGTCACGTCGGACTACCTCTTCATCGAGTTTCCCGACCGCGACGAGGGCTTCATGACGCAGCTGCGTTCGCGGATCGTCTCGCGGCAGTCGCTCAACGAGCTGGCCGTGCACCTCGGGCTCGACCGGCAGGTCATCTCCAACAGCGGCGCGGGCATCGTGCAGAAGCATATCTACGGCGATGCCTTCGAGGCGATGATGGGGGCGATCTACCTCGATCAGGGGTACGATTTCGTCAACCGCCTGCTCATCAACGGCATCTATTACCGGTATCTGAATCTCGACGAGCTGATCGAGTCGGAGACCGACTTCAAGAGCCGCCTGATCGAGTGGAGCCAGAAGAACCACCACCGCATCCTCTTCCGCACGGATCATGACCAGGGCTATTCGTCCGCACACCCCGTATTCCGCTGCACGGTGCTCGTCGACGACATCGAGGTGGGACACGGCTCGGGAGACTCGAAGAAGGAGGCCGAGCAGCAGGCGGCCTTCTCCGTTGCGCAGTACATGAGCGACGAGCAGTGTGCGACGCTGCTCGACCGTGTCGACAGGCTGACGCGATAGGGTGACATGCGGGCCGCATTCCGTGGGGTGCGGCCCGCTTTTTTTTCTGATCGGACCATGAAACAGATTGCTGACAAGATGGCGGCGCGCGGTATCGCCGCGCTGGATGACCGGGAGTTGCTGGCCCTGCTGCTCGAGGACGAGCAGGCGGCCGATGCGCTGTGGCAGGCGTCGGGCGAGTCGCTCGAGCGGCTGGCCCGGACCGAGCTTCCGCGCCTGCGCATGCTGGGCGGTCTGGGGCTGCGGCGGGCCCGGCTGCTGCTGGCCGCGGCCGAATACGGGCGTCGCGTCGCCGAGGCGCAGAGCGCTGCGGCCGAGGTGATCGCAACGAGCGACGACGTGGTGCGGCTGTTCCGTCCGCGGCTCGAGCGTCTTGACCATGAGGAGTGCTGGGTGGTCTACCTTACCTCCTCGAACCGCATCATCGAGCGGCAGCGCGTGAGTCAGGGTGGCGTGCAGGGGACGGTCGTCGACCATCGGTTGATTGTCAAGCGGGCGCTCGAACTGCTGGCTACGCAGTTGATCCTCGTGCACAATCATCCGTCGGGTGCGGCCGAGGCCAGTCCGCAGGACAGGGTGCTGACGGAACGCATCGCCCGGGCTGCGGCGCTGTTCGACATCCGGCTGCTCGATCACCTCATCGTGGCGCGCGAGGGTGATTTCTCCTTCCTGCGGGAAGGTTTGCTCAAATAGCAAGGGGCAAAAGAATCTCGGCGCATCTATTCAGAAAAATTTTGGACGCTTTTCCGAAAAGCGCCCAAAACTTTTTCTTATGTACTTTTGAGGCCAAAAGTACCAAAATCCTCCGCACGACGTTTTCCGCGGGATTGCGCGATCCGCGGCGCTGCACGGGGCGCGCAAGATCAAGCCTATGCGCCACCCCGTGGCGGACGCGCCGCAGCCCGCCTCCTCTTGTTCCGCGTCAAACGAGAGTGCGGAACTATTGTGCCGCCAGCGGCGGCATTGTTTATTCTATAATGGCGATGCACCCCGGCAGTCTTATTACCCGCAAGGCGGGTCCCGACTTGGTTCCGATGGCGAAAAAGCGGGCGGAGGCTGAAAGCGAGAGCGGCGGGGACGGTTTGCTTGCAAACCCGCGCAGTCGCCC
>ENA-OYWC01000209-OYWC01000209.1-human-gut-metagenome-genome-assembly--contig:-NODE-209-length-27034-cov-12.239223_pt1 | contig 27034 bp, 17 predicted proteins | sample MGYA00244165_ERZ653387 | MGnify/ENA primary metagenome ERZ653387 (study PRJEB26926, sample SAMN06164974) | human gut metagenome | biome: ENVO:00009003; feature: ENVO:2100002; material: ENVO:00002003...
TACGAGATCGCTCAGTGTCTCGTGGGCTCGGAGATGTGTATAAGAGACAGTCCCCTCGGAGCTGATCGAGAGCGAGCTCTTCGGCCACGAACGCGGCGCCTTCACCTCGGCCATCAAACAACGCAAGGGCAAGTTCGAGCAGGCCGACGGCGGCACGCTCTTCATGGACGAGATCGGCGACATGTCGCTCGCGGCACAGGCGAAGGTGCTGCGGGCGCTGCAGGAGCGGCGCATCAGCCGCGTGGGCAGCGACCGCGACATCGAGGTCGACGTGCGGGTGATCGCCGCAACGAACAAGGACCTGCGCCGCGAGATCGAGCGGGGCAACTTCCGCGAGGACCTCTACCACCGCATCGGGGTGGTCGTCGTGCACGTGCCGGCGCTGCGCGAGCACGCGACGGACATTCCGCTGCTGGTCGACCACTTCCTGCGCACGATCGCCGGAGAGTACGGCACCGCTCCGAAGGAGATCGACGCCGAGGCGGTCGCGGCGCTGCAGCGCATGCGCTGGACGGGCAACGTCCGCGAACTGCGCAACGCCGTCGAGCGCCTGACGGTCCTCTCGGGCGAGCGCATCACGGCCGAGGACGTGCGGCTCTACTGCTGACCGCCGGATGCGGCCTCAACGCGCGGGCTACAACGCCCCGAGCAGCTCTTCGGCGCGGTCGACCAGCCGGTCGGCACCGGCCGCGACGAGCTCCCCGCGGTCGCGGAATCCCCACGTGACACCCGCCGAGCGAACCCCCGCCGCCCGGGCCGTCTCCATGTCCACGCCCGAGTCGCCGACGTAAAGCACCTGCTCGCGCGGCACTCCCGTGCGTGCGAGAATCTCCCCGACAACCGCCGGATCGGGCTTCAGCGGCACGCCGGGCCGCTGCCCGAAGACCGCGGCAAAGGGAATCTCCGGGAAGAAGAGGCGGATGAGCTTCTCGGTCCCGGCCTGAAACTTGTTCGAGGCCACGGCCACGCGGATGCCGCGGCGCGTCAGCTCGGCCAAAAGTTCCGGAATACCCGGATAGGGCTTCGTATGGATGTCGATGTGCGCCGTGTAGTAGCGCACGAAGTCGGCGCGCACGGACTCCACGAGCTCGGGCGTGCGCAGCGGCTCGGGCAATGCCCGCTCGACGAGCCGCAGGATGCCGTTGCCGACGAAGTGGCAGTACTCCTCATAGGTGTGCTGCGGAAGTCCCCGCGCGGCCAGCACGGCGTCGCAGGCGGCGGCCAGGTCGCCGATCGTATCGAGCAGCGTGCCGTCCAGATCGAAAATCACCAGTTCGGTATGCATCGGAATAGCTTGATTGGTGGGGATTCGCACTCCCCGTTTCATATTTTCACTTTTTACTTTTCACCTTTCACCTTTTTCAGCGTGGCCGCAACCAGCAGCGACATGATCGGCGAGGCGATGTTGAAGATGCAGTAGGGCATGTAGACGAAGGTCGAAACGCCGAGCACCGTGGCCTGTGTCATGCCGCAGGAGTTCCACGGGATGAGCACCGAGCAGACCGTCGCCGAGTCCTCGACCGAGCGGCTCAACAGCCGCGGTTCGAGCCCCCGTTCGGCGTAGAGCTCGCGGAACAGACGCCCCGAGAGGATGATCGAGATGTACTGGTCGGCCGTGCAGAGGTTGAAGAAGATGCCGGCACCGACGGTCGAGGCCACGGCCGAGAAGGCGCAGTGCACGAAGCGCAGGAAGAGCTCGGTGAGCGAGCGCAGCATGCCGCTGCCGGTCATCACGCCGCCGAAGCACATGGCGCAGATGATGAGCCACACGGTGTTGAGCATGCCCGCCATGCCGCGCGTGGCGACCAGCTCGTCGAGCTGCGGCGAGCCCGTTGCGAGCGACGTGGGGCCGAAGCAGCTCATCAGCACCCCCTTGAATCCCGACAGGAAGTCGAGCGACCCGACCCCCGCGATGCGGGCCACCAGCCCGGGCTGCGCCGCGAGCATCGCCACGCAGGCCAGCACCACGGCAACGAAGAGCGTGATGATGGCCGGGAGCTTGCGCACGATCAGCACCCCGGTGGCCAGCGGCACGAGCAGCAGCCACGGCGTGATGCGGAACGTCGCATGCAGCGCCCGGGCATAGCTCCCGGCATGCGTGGCGTCGCCGTGCGCGAGCGTCAGTCCCGCCACGGTGAAGACCGCCAGGGCGATGACGAACGACGGGATGGTTGTGCGGAGCATGTAGCGGATGTGGGTGAAGATCGGCACCCCGACGGTCGACGAGGCGAGCACCGTCGTATCCGAGAGCAGCGAGACCTTGTCGCCGAAGTAGGCGCCCGAGATGATCGCACCGGCCACCCACCCCTCGGGAAAGCCCATGGCGTTGCCGATGCCCATGAGCGCCACGCCGATCGTGGCGATCGTGGTCCACGAGCTGCCCGTCATGAGCGACACTCCGGCGCAGATCACGCACGAGGCGACCAGGAAGAACGAGGGGTGCAGGATCTTCAGTCCGTAGCAGATCATCGTCGGCACGACACCCGAGACCATCCACGTGCCGGCGATGGCGCCGATGAGCAGCAGGATGAGGATCGCCGAGGCCGAGGCGCGGATGTTGTCGATGATGGACTCCTCGAGCGTGTTCCACGACACGCCGTAGAGCCCCATGGAGAGCATCACGCAGACCGACGTGGCCGAGAGCAGGGCGATCTGGCTCCCGCCGTTGATCGCGTCGCCGCCGAAGCAGCGGATCACCACGAAGAGCAGCAGCGCCAGCACCGCCAGCGGGATGGCCGAAACCCAGGCCGAGGGGCGTTTTTCCGTTTTTGTGCTCTTGTTGTCTCGTCTCATTTCCTTTCACCTTTCCGGGCGCAAAAGTAACAAAAAGTTCCCGAAAACCAACCGGCCGCACCCCGCGTCGCCGCCCGGTGACCCCCGTATTTCCGGACCGCGCCGCCCGCCCGGAAAACACGGTACGGGAAAAATATTCCGGTCCGGATGTTTTGCGTTTCCGTTTTTTTGGTTAGCTTTGAATCCGCAACCGGTGCCGACGCCCCGTCGGCGGCGCGCCGGGCGCTTCGCAACAGATGGTCGCAACACTCCGCAAAATAGTCCGCTTCTACTGCGACGGATTCCGCGAGATGACGCTCGGGCGCACGCTGTGGGCCGTGATCCTCATCAAGCTCTTCATCATGTTCGCCGTTCTGAGGCTCTTCTTCTTTCCGGACCTGCTCGCCGGCAAGAGCCCCGAGGAGCGGAGCGACATCGTCCTCGAAGCCCTCACATCAGACAACCAAAACGCAACACGACAATGTCCGACATCCTGCAAACCGTCGACTGGTCCCGTGCCCAGTTTGCCCTGACGGCCATCTACCACTGGCTCTTCGTGCCGCTGACGCTCGGCCTGGGCGTGCTCATCGCCCTGATGGAGACCATCTACTACCGCACCGGTGACGCCTTCTGGAAACGCACGACCCGCTTCTGGATGCGCCTGTTCGGCATCAACTTCGCCATCGGCGTCGCCACGGGCCTCATCCTCGAATTTGAATTCGGCACCAACTGGTCGAACTACTCCCACTTCGTGGGCGACATCTTCGGCGCGCCGCTCGCCATCGAGGGCATCATGGCCTTCTTCCTCGAGAGCACCTTCATCGCCGTGATGTTCTTCGGCTGGGAGAAGGTCAGCCGCGGATTCCACCTCACGGCCACGTGGCTCACGGCCATCGGCGCCAACCTCTCGGCGTGGTGGATCCTCGTGGCCAACTCGTGGATGCAGTACCCCGTCGGGTGCACCTTCAACCCCGAGAGCGTGCGCAACGAGATGACCTCGTTCTGGGAGGTCGCCTTCTCGCCCGTGGCCGTCAACAAGTTCTCCCACACGGTCACCTCGTCGTTCACGCTCGCCGCGCTGTTCGTCGTCGGGGTGAGTGCCTGGTACCTGCTCAAGCGCCGCGAACGGAGGCTGGCCACGCGCAGCATCGCCATCGCCTCGCTCTTCGGTCTGGCCGCCGCCCTCGTGACCGCCTTCACGGGCGACCGCTCGGGAGCCATCGTCGCCCGCGTGCAGCCGATGAAGCTCGCCGCCATGGAGGCCCTCTACGACGGAGAGCAGGGGGCGCCGCTGACGGCCGTCGGCATCCTGCGCCCCACGCAGGGCCGCACCTCCGCCGACGAGGCCTTCTACTTCCGGATCGACATTCCGAAGCTGCTCTCCATCATGAGCTTCCGCGATGCCGAAGCCTACGTGGCGGGCATCAACGACCTGCTGGACGGCAACGCCGAGCAGGGCATCCTCCCCGCCACGGAGAAGATCGCCCGCGGGCGCGTGGCCATCGAGGAGCTGGCCCGCTACCGCGCGGCCCGCGAGAGCGGCGACGAGGCCGCACTGGCGGAGGTCACCCGCAAGTTCGACCCCTCGACCCCCGAAGGCAAGCACTTCCTCGGCGAATACTTCGCCTACTTCGGCTACGGATACCTCGATTCGCCCGAGCAGCTCGTCCCGAACGTGCCGCTGCTCTTCTACTCGTTCCGCGTGATGGTCGGCGCCGGATGTCTCTTCATCCTGATTCTGGCCCTCGTCTGGTGGTACAACCGCCGCGGAACGCTCGAAAGCAAGCGCTGGCTGCTGTGGCTCGCCATCGCGGCCATACCGCTCGCCTACCTCGCCTCGCAGGCCGGATGGGTCGTCGCGGAGGTGGGACGGCAGCCGTGGGCCATCCAGGACCTGCTGCCCGTCGGCGTCGCCGTCTCGAAGCTCCCGAGCAGCTCCGTGACCACGACCTTCTTCCTCTTCCTTGCCCTCTTCACGGCGCTGCTCATCGCCGAAATCAGCATCATGCTCCGCCAGATCCGCAAGGGTCCCGGTGCGGAATAAACCCGAACCACGACTGCGGACTCCGCCCGGCAGCCCGGCGCGGAGCCGGCTCACACAACGACAACAATAACACGCGACAAGATAATGGACAGCCTGACTTTCCTGCAAGACTACTGGTGGTTTCTGATCGCCCTGCTGGGCGCCCTGCTCGTCTTCCTGCTCTTCGTACAGGGCGGACAGGCCCTGCTCTACCGCATCGGGCGCAGCGAGGAGGAGCGCACGATGCTGGTCAACGTGCTGGGACGCAAATGGGAACTCACCTTCACGACGCTCGTCACCTTCGGCGGCGCCTTCTTCGCCTCCTTCCCGCTCTTCTACTCCACGTCGTTCGGCGGCGCGGTCTACGTCTGGATGGCGATCCTCTTCGTCTTCGTCCTCCAGGCCGTGGCCTACGAATACCGCCGCAAACCGGGCAACGTCTTCGGGGAGCGGACCTTCGAGGTCTTCCTGATGATCAACGGCATCGCCGGACCCTTCCTGCTGGGCGCCGCCGTGGGCACGCTCTTCACGGGTGCGAACTTCACGGTCGACCGCTACAACATGACCGACCTGGGCGGCGATACGGTCATCTCGCAGTGGACCACCCCCTGGCACGGGCTGGAGGCCCTGGGCGACCACCGCAACATCCTGCTGGGGCTCGCCGTGGTCTTCCTCGCGGGAACGCTCGCCTGCCAGTACTTCATGAATGCCGTGGATGACCGCACGCTCGTCGAACGCGCCCGCCGCACGATGCGGCCGCTGGCCGTGGTCTTCCTGGCCGCCTTCCTCGCCTTCGCGGGATCATGGCTCGTCTCGCCGGCCTGGCGTGCCGACGCCGCCGGGCGGATCGCACCCGAAGCCTACGGCTACCTGCACAACCTCGCCGCGATGCCCGTCGTCGCCGCACTCCTGCTCATCGGCGTCGTGCTCGTGCTGTGGAGCATTCTGACGGCCTGGCGCGGCAACCGCAGGGCCATCTGGTTCGGCGGCTGCGGCACGGTGCTCACGGTGCTGGCGCTGTTGCTCTGCGCCGGGTGGAACGGCACGGCCTACTACCCCTCGCTGGCCGACATGCAGTCGTCGCTGACGATCCGCAACTCCTCGTCGAGCGAATTCACGCTCCGCGTCATGGCCTACGTCTCACTGCTCATCCCCTTCGTCGTGGCCTACATCTGGTACGCCTGGCGGGCGCTCAACCGCCGGCCCATGACGCGCGACGAGGTCCGCAAGGACGACCACCTCTACTGACGCCCTCGCCGCCCGGTCAGACAACACCGCCCGGTCGCGGCGGAAAGCAAAAAAAGAGGAGCGCATTCCGATTGGGAATGCGCTCCTCTTTTTTCCGTCAATAGTCCCGGCCGCCGGCGTCGGCAAATCCTCTCCGGAACGCGGGCCGCCGGGCAGCTGCCCGGCTATTTCTCCTCGGCGGGGCCTCCGCCAAAGGGATACTGATGCTCGTGCACGTCGTCGAAGCGCATGCCCTTCTCGTAGGTCTTCATGGCGCGGCGCGACATGCCCATCGACGAGAAACCGCCGTCGTGGTAGAGATTCTGCATCGTCACCTTGCGCGTGAGGTCCGAGAAGAGCGTCAGCACGTAGTCGGCGCAATCCTCCGCCGTGGCGTTGCCCAGCGGCGACATGCTCTCGGCGAACGACATCAGATCACCCAGTCCGAGCACGCCGCTGCCGGCCGTCGTCTGCGTGGGCGACTGCGACACGGTGTTGATACGCACGTGCTTCTCGCGGCCGTAGATGTAGCCGAAGCTGCGGGCGATCGACTCGAGCAGCGCCTTGGCGTCGGCCATGTCGTTGTAGCCGTAGAGCGTGCGCTGCGCAGCGATGTAGGTCAACGCCACGATCGAACCCCAGTCGTTGATGGCGTCCTTCTTGCGGGCGACCTGAATGGCCTTGTGGAACGAAATGGCCGATATGTCGAGCGTCTTGGCAAGGTAGTCGTAGTCGAGATCGTCGTAGGTGCGGCCCTTGCGGACGTTGGGCGACATGCCGATCGAGTGGAGCATGAAGTCGAACTTGCCGCCGAAGTGCTCCATCGTCTTGTCGATGAGCGTCTCGAGGTCCTCGACGCTCGTGGCGTCGGCCGGAATGACGATCGTGTTGCACTTCTCGGCCAACCGGTTGATCGTACCCATGCGAATGGATACGGCCGTATTCGTCAGCACGATTTCGGCGCCCTCCTCGACGGCGCGTTCCGCCACTTTCCAGGCGATGGACTGCTCGTTGAGCGCTCCGAAGATCAGGCCTTTCTTGCCTTTCAATAAATTGTATGCCATCCTTTTTCGATTAAAAATTCGGGCAAATGTAACAAAAATATTTGAATTGGTACCCCAATTTCGTCCAAACAGCTATTTTTCAGTCCAAAAACGACGAAAAACGGCCCGGCGGCGAGGGTGCGCCACCCGGCTGCACTCCGAAGGCGGGGCCGCGGAGACACCCTTGCATTTTCAGAAAACCAGGCAGAGGAGTACCCAGCACGCCCCGAAGGCGGGACCGCGAAGCCGCCCCTGCATTCCCCGAAAACCGGGCTGCGGAATGGTTCGCCTGCCCCGCAATCCGGATCCCGCCCGAAAGGGGCGGCCGGATTGGCAAGCGGGAAAATGTTACATCAACGGGCCGTTTTTTCGGCCATGACGGCCTCCCGGCTCAAGACAAAAAGGCCCGGTTTCACACTTCTGGATGCAAAACCGGGCATGGATCGCGCAAGCCGCCGGCGCTTGACGCCTGTTGCGGAAAGTGAGGGATTCGAACCCCCGGAACCTTGCAGTTCAACGGTTTTCAAGACCGCCGCGATCGACCACTCCGCCAACTTTCCGAGGACAAAAATAACACGGATTTTCCGTTCCGCCAAATCTTACCCCCTTTTTATCGGCCCCGCCCCGAAACTCCGCCGCTGCAGGCCGCCGGCAGGGGAATCCGCCCGCCGAAAATCGGCGGAAAATCGCCCCGAACTTTTGTCTTTGCCGAAAAATCGCTATATTTGTCCTAAGTTAGGTCAACGAGCTATCTTTTCACGGAAAATCATCATGAACAAGGCCCAGTTTGTCGAAGCCGTCGCGCTCGAAGCGAACATTTCGAAGGTTGACGCCCGCAAGGCCGTCGATGCCATGATCCGCATCACGGCCCGCACGCTGCGCGAAGGCGAGCGGCTCACTCTGACGGGACTGGGCACCTTCAGCGTCGTCCAGAAGGCCGAGCGCATCGGCCGCAACCCCCGCACGGGAGCTCCGGTGAAGATTCCGTCCCGCAAGGCCGTCAAGTTCCGTCCCTCGGCCGAGATCGAATGATCCCCGCCCCTACAATCAGCGCAACCCATGCCCCAGATTTCACAACGGGCCGTGCAGATGCCGGCCTCACCCATCCGCAAACTCGTGCCGCTGGCCGAAGCCGCCGCGGCACGCGGTACGAAAATCTACCACCTGAACATCGGACAGCCCGACCTGCCTACCCCCGAGGTGGGACTCCAGGCCCTGAAGCACATCGACCGCAAGGTGCTCGAATACAGCCCCAGCGACGGCTACCGCTCGCTGCGCGAGAAGCTCGTGTCGTACTACGAGCAGTACCAGATCAAGCTCACGCCCGACGAGATCATCGTCACGGCCGGAGGCTCCGAGGCGGTGCTCTTCGCCTTCATGACGTGCCTCAACCCCGGTGACGAGATCATCGTTCCCGAACCGGCCTACGCCAACTACATGGCCTTCGCCGTCTCGGCCGGGGCGGTCATCCGCCCCGTCGTCTCGACGATCGACAACGGCTTCGCCCTGCCGCCCGTCGAGGAGTTCGAGCGGCTGATCAACTCCCGCACGCGCGGCATCCTGATCTGCAACCCCAACAACCCCACGGGCTACCTCTACACCCGCCGCGAGATGGAGCGCATCCGCGACCTGGTGCGCAAATACGACCTGTTCCTCTTCTCGGACGAGGTCTACCGCGAATTCATCTACACCGGTTCGCCCTACGTCTCGGCCTGCCACCTCGAAGGCATCGAGCAGAACGTCGTGCTGATCGACTCCGTGTCGAAGCGCTACTCCGAATGCGGCATCCGCATCGGGGCGCTCATCACCAAGAACCGCGAGCTGCGCAACGCCGTGATGAAGTTCTGCCAGGCGCGCCTCTCGCCGCCGCTCATCGGGCAGATCGTCGCCGAGGCCTCGATCGACGCCCCGCGCTCGTACAGCATGGAGGTCTACGAGGAGTACATCGAGCGCCGCAAATGCCTGATCGACGGGCTGAACCGCATCCCGGGCGTCTACTCGCCCATCCCGATGGGGGCGTTCTACACCGTGGCGCGCCTGCCGGTCGAGGACAGCGACGACTTCTGCGCCTGGTGCCTGCGCGAATTCAGCTACGAGGGTCAGACCGTGATGCTCGCCCCGGCGTCGGGCTTCTACTCCGACCCTGCCTACGGCCGCAACGAGGTCCGCATTGCCTATGTCCTCAAGAAGGAGGAGCTCGAACAGGCACTCGTCGTGCTGCAGAAGGCCCTCGAAGCCTACAACAGCCGGGAAAAATAGGTACGCGCACGCGATACACACCCGCGGCATTCGCCCCTTGCGGCATTGGCCCTGCGTCACCCGCCCCTGACCCTGACCCTGTCCCTGTCCGCTCCCGCTCTCGCGATGCCCGTTTCCGCGGCGCCCGTTTCCGCGGCGCCCGTTTCCGGCGGCACACCCCCCCCGGTGACACACCTCCCTTGCAGGGACAGTCTCCTGCGGCATACATCCTTTGCGGCATCCGCACCGAAGTGCGGATGCCGCTTTTTCGTCGCCGCGTTCAGGCACCCGCCATATCGGCCAAAGCTATGCCATAGAGTCCAATTTTCGAGAAATTCAGAACAAAATGTTTGGACCATGCGGATAGTTTTCCTACTTTTGCCCCCGATTTTCGCACCCGCACGCTGGTGCGGACAGTATTAACCAAACCAATTGAAGATGAAAAAAATTCTCCTCGTTCTGGCTGCCGTGACGGTCGCCGCCGCGGCCTCGGCCGAAGGGTATCAGGTCAACAACCTCTCCTCGAAACAGAACGGTATGGGCCATGTCGGCACGGCCATGAAGCTCAACTCCGAGTCGCTGTGGTTCAACCCCGCGGCCGCCGTCTTCCAGGATACGAAATTCGACATCTCGGTCGGCGTGACGGGCATCGCCTCGAAGGCCACCTACACCTCGCTGCCCGACTATACGGGCGCCACGAAGCAGACCCACTACACGTCGGACAACAAGCTCTCGACGCCGATGTTCGCCTACGTCAACTACAAGCCCCTCGACTGGATGTCGGTCGGCGTGGCCTTCAACACGCCGTTCGGCTCCTCGATGAACTGGGGCGACGACTGGGCCGGCTCGCAGCTCATCCAGTCGATCAACCTCGCGGCCTACAACATCCAGCCCACCGTCTCGTTCCGCATCGGCAAGCACTTCTCGATCGGCGGCGGCCTGATGCTCACGTGGGGCAACTTCGACCTCTCGCGCTCGCTGCTCCCGATCGGGGCCGGCAACGCCCAGAACCAGGCACTCATGAATGTCCTGCAGCTGAAGTTCCCGGGCATGCCCGACATCTTCACGCTGGCCGGTAACCGCAACCTCATGTCGCTCGCCATCGAGGGCAATGCCAAGATGGCCGTGGGTGTGAACCTCGGCGCCATGTGGGACATCAACGAGCAGTGGTCGCTCGGCATGAACTTCCGTTCGAAGCAGATCATGAAGGTCGACTCGGGCTCGATCGACCTGCGCATGATCGACGATCCGACCATCTCGCAGGTCATCGGACAGCTGCTGCCGCAGCTGGGCCTCGACCCCACGAAGCTCACCTCGGCCGTCGTCAAGACCGAACTGCCGCTGCCCGCCTCGATGACCTGGGGCGTCAGCTTCCGCCCCGTACCGAAGTGGGAGTTCGCCGTCGACCTGCAGTATGTGCTCTGGAGCGCCTATGACAAGCTCGACGTGCAGATTCTCAACCCCGAGACGGGCGACCCCGTCCTGGCGCTTCCCGTCAGCGAGAAGAACTACTCGAACACGCTGGCCTTCCGCTTCGGCGGCCAGTACCACGCCTGCGACTGGTTCACGGCCCGCATGGGTATGTACGTCGACGAGAGCCCCGTCAGCAGCGACTACCTCAACCCCGAGACGCCGTCGATGACCAAGCTGGCCTACACGGCCGGTGCGACGTTCCGCCCCACAAAGTGGATGGACATCGACCTGGCCTACGGCTACGTCAACTCGGCCGACCCCGAGCGCACGGGCTCCTACCCCTACGTCAATTCGGTGCTGGGGCTCATCAAGGAGCAGGCAGGAGCGGCCGGTGCCGCACTTCCCGATGCCGTCACGGACTTCTCGGGCAACTACACGGCCCGGGCGCACACCTTCTCGATCGGACTGAATTTCCATTTCTGACGACTCCGATATCCGATAACGGATTTTTTCACTATCTTTGCGGTGCGTTCCTTCGGGGATGCACCGCATTGACTGCAGGGCCTCATAGTTCAAGGGATAGAACGAGGGTTTCCTAAACCCTAAATTCGCGTTCGAGTCGCGGTGGGGCTACAACGGACGGACGAGGCGGGAGAAAGCCGGGCTTTCTCCCGTTTTTTCGGAAATACGCCGCGTGCCGGAGCGACAAGCCGGACCGCCGCGGCGGATATTGTCCGTTACCAAAAAGGCATTTCATGGAATCGCTCAAAGAACTCTACAAGATCGGCAACGGCCCCTCGAGCAGCCACACGATGGGGCCCAAAAAGGCGGCGGAACGCTTCGCGGCGCGCTGCCGCGACGTCGACGCCTACCGCGTGACGCTCTACGGATCGCTCGCCGCCACGGGCAAGGGCCACCTCACGGATGTGGCCATCAAACAGGTGCTCGAACCGCTGGCCCCGACCGAGATCGTCTGGAAGCCCGAGATCGTGCTGCCGTTCCACCCCAACGGCATGCTCTTCGAGGGGCTGCGCGACGGCAGGACGGTCGACGAATGGAAGATATACAGCATCGGCGGCGGGGCGCTGGCCAACGAGACGTCGCGGCTCGACGTCCCGGACAACGTCTACCCGATGAGCCGGATCTCCGAGATCAAGGAGTGGTGCTACCACGAGGGCAAGACCTACTGGGAGTATGTCAACGACTGCGAAGGACCCGAAATCTGGGACTACCTCGACACGATCTGGACACAGATGTGCCGCACGATCGAGCAGGGGCTCAACAACGACGGTGTGCTGCCCGGCGGGCTGAAGGTCGCCCGCAAGGCCAGCACCTACTGGGTCAAGTCGAAGAGCTACACCGACTCGCTCAAGTCGCGGGCCAAGATCTACGCCTACGCGCTGGCCACGTCGGAGGAGAACGCCTCGGGCGGCGTCGTGGTCACGGCCCCGACGTGCGGATCGAGCGGCGTCGTCCCGGCGGTGCTCTACCACCTGGCCACCTCGCGCGACTTCCTGCGCATCCGCATCCTGCGCGCGCTGGCCACGGCGGGACTGTTCGGCAACGTCGCCAAGACCAACTCGTCGATCTCGGGGGCCGAGGTCGGCTGCCAGGGCGAGGTCGGCGTCGCCTGCGCCATGGCTGCGGCGGCCGCCTGCCAGCTCTTCGGCGGCACCCCCTCGCAGATCGAATACGCCGCGGAGATGGGGCTCGAACACCACCTCGGACTGACGTGCGACCCCGTCTGCGGACTGGTGCAGGTCCCCTGCATCGAGCGCAACGCCATCGCCGCGGCCCGGGCCCTCGACGCCAACATCTACGCCACGCTTTCGGACGGCGCGCACCTGGTAAGCTACGACAAGGTCGTCGAGGTGATGAACGAGACGGGACACAACCTCCCGAGCCTCTACCGCGAGACCTCCGAGGGCGGACTGGCCAAGCGCTACGAACGCCTCTGACCCGGCAGAAGGGAGGGAGCATCCGGACGCTGCGCCTTCTGCGAAGAGCTGCCGCATGCGGGCTCGGGGCCGGCATGCGGCAATTTTTTCCACCCTTCGGTCAAAAAATCCGGGTCGCGGCGAGCCATACGGATTAACTTTGCCATAAACCAACAACCTTAACTTGCAAACCATGAGAAAACTGCTACCGATGCTGCTTGCCATCCCGATGTGGCTGGCCGCCTGCGGCAACTACAACGACGACCCGCTGCGCACGTGGGTCGGAGATCTGGAGGACCGGATCGAAGCGCTCGAGGAGCGCTGCGACGAACTCAACGACGAGATCGTCGCGCTCCGGACGATCGTCAACTCGATCGAGCGGGGCACCCTGATCGAGAGCGTCACCCCCTTCGTCGAGGAGGAGCGCTCGGGATACCGCATCACCTTCACCGACGGAACCACCATCACGATCTACAACGGCACGAACGGCTCCGACGGTGACAAGGGCGACAAGGGCGACGACGGTTCGACGCCCGTCATCGGCGTCGAAGAGGATGGCGGCGTCTACTACTGGACGATCGACGGCGAGTGGCTGACCGACAGCGAGGGCAACCGCATCGCGGCCCAGGGCCCCGCGGGAGAGCCCGGCGCGGCGGGCACGACGCCGCAGCTGAAGATCGAGGAGGGCTATTGGTGGGTCTCGACCGATGGCGGGCAGAGCTGGGAGCAGCTCGGCAAGGCCACGGGCGAAGGCGGCGACTCCCTCTTCCAGAGCGTCACGCAGGACGAGACGTCGGTCACCTTCACGCTCTCCGACGGCACGACGATCACCGTGCCGAAAGCGGCGCGCCTCAGCATCGAACTGGCACAGACAAGCTGCGCCCTGACGGCCGACTCGCCGGTCGAGGTGCCCTACACGGTGACGGGCGCCGACGGCGAGGTGCAGATCGAGGTGCTCTCCTCGGCTGTCGTGAAGGCCAAGGCCATTGCCTCGAGCCCGACGGAAGGGGTGATCTCGCTCTTCACGTCCGATCCCGAGGCGATCGACGAATACACCAAGGTGCTGGTCTTCGCGGCCGACAACAGCCGCACGGCCATGGCGGCCCTCACCTTCGAGCAGGGCGTCATCACCGTAGCCGAAAGCTGTGAGGTGAGTGCCGAGGAGCAGCAGCTGACCGTCCCCGTCGAGACGAACCTCGACTACACGGTCACGATCGAGTCGGGTGCCGAGACGTGGCTCTCGCGCGTCGAGACCCGCGCCCTGCGCGTCGACCACCTCTTCTTCCACGTGACCGAAAACCTCGGGGCAACCCGTTCGGCCGTCATCACGCTCACGAGCGGCAGCCTCACGCGCACGGTCGTCGTGGCACAGCTGGCGGGCGGCGAAGGCGAAGAACCCACGCCCGAGGTGCCGCCCATGACGGGCACGGTCGAGCTCGACCGCCTCTACGGTTACGCTGCGGGCACGACCGGCGGCGAGGCGGCCACGCCGGAGCACATCCACCACTTCGACGACGGGCACAAGTTCGGCGAATGGCTGCGCCTGCGCGAGAAGAACAAGGAGATGACCCCCGCGATCGTCTACCTGAGCGGCACGTTCCACAGCGACGAGGGCCGCGGCAGCGGCAGCCCCTGGTTCGACATCAAGCGCACGGGCAACCTCTCGATCTACGGCACGGAGGGCTTCGTGATGGAGAACGTCGGCTTCTTCCTCAACGAGGCCGAGAACGTCATCATCCGCAACATCTACATCAAGATGCCCAAGGCCGACAACGGCGCCGACGGCATCTCGATGCAGGAGAGCCACCACATCTGGGTCGACCACTGCACCTTCGAGTCGATGAACCAGACGAAGGACTACGAGGACGGTTCGTGCGACATCACGCACGCCTCGCACGACGTGACGGTCTCGTGGTGCCACTTCATCAAGACGCAGAAGTCGTGCCTGGTGGGCCACTCGAACAGCGCCACGGGCGATGCGGCCATCACGGCGACGTTCCACCACAACTACTTCGACGCCTCGTCGTCGCGCCATCCGCGCGTGCGCTACGGCCGCGTGCACGTCTACAACAACTTCTTCCGCGAGGTTTCGACCTACGGCGTGGGCAGCGCCTACGGCGCCATGGTGCTCGTCGAGGACAACCTCTTCGACGGCGTGCGGCTCCCGACCGACATCTGCACCTTCCCGGCCAAGCAGGAGGGCAGCAACTGGGTCTCGAACCTCGAAGGATCGCTTGCCGGCTTCCTCTACGCCCGCGCCAACGTCTTCGAGAACCGCCCGGCAAATGCCACCGAACCCTACCCGCTGACCAACGTCGAGTACAAGGCCTACGACGGTGAGCGGCTCGCCACACCCTACACCTACGACGACTTCAAGCCCGCCTACGACTACATCGTCGATCCGGCCGACCAGCTGGCGACGATCGTTCCCGCCGGCGCCGGCGCCGGCAAGCTCGCCGACTACGCCTCGGCTCCCGTCGAGGTGGACAACGGCGGCATCACGACGGAGCCCGATCCGGGAACCGACCCGGGCACCGATCCCGAGGAGCCGCAGGGCGGCATCGACCTCGGCAACGGCTGGACAGCCCTCTCGTGCGGCGACGCCGCAGCCACGGCCTCGACCGAGGGCGGGCTGCTGACGCTCACGGCCCGCGGCAAGTTCGAGAGCGGCGGCCAGAACTTCGGCTACGTCTACCGCGAGGTGACGGGCGACTTCACGGCCACCGTGACCGTCGAGTCCTACGAGACCGGCGGCACGAGCAACCAGTCGCTCGCCGGACTGCTGCTGACCCCCGACCGCTCGGCCACGGGCACGGCCTTCCTGCACGTCATGGCGGCCCAGGGGCCCGAGATGAGCTTCTACCGCTCGGTACGCACCGCCGTGGAGAACGCCTCGCGCGGCACGCTGACCGCCCCGGCGGAGAGCGTCGAAGGGGCGAAGCCGGTGCTTCGGATCGAGCGCACGGGCGACAGCTGCTCGCTCTCCTACTCGCTCGACGGCGGCGCCACCTTCGGCAAGGTCCGCACGGAGCAATTCGACGGCGGGCTGCCCGAAACCCTCTGCCTGGGAGTGGCCGTCAGCAGCGGCAGCAACAGCGACAGCGCCACGGCTGTCTTCGGCAACGTGACGATCAACGGCGAGACGGTCGCCTTCTGATTCGCACAACAGCCCACAAGCAAAGCGGGGCGGCCGGTTATCCGGCCGCCCCGCTCGTCGTCAGGCCCCACAGCGACAGCGGATTCCGGACGGAAGGACCACTTCGGTACGGCATGCCCCGCCCGCACGATCCGGCCGCCCGCATACGACAAGGCCGGCACCCCGGTCGGCCGGACTGTCCGGCCAGGCTGACGGGGTGACGGATCGGCCCAAAGCCGGGCAGGACAGACCGACCAAAAGGCGAGCTGGAGGATCGACCAAAAGCCGGACAGAACGGACCCGACCAAAAGGCGAGCTGGAGGATCGACCAAAAGCCGGGCCGACAGATCGGTCGATTGAACGCACCGGGGGATACGCTCCCGTACAGACTGAAACAAAAGAAAAGGGGCCGTGCGCTTCACACGGCCCCCTTATCAAACAGGGTATCGGTTAAAACTTACCGGCAAGGTACTTCTGAGCCACTGCCTGCGGGATGACACCCATCTCCGTCACCTCGCCCGTGGTCATATTCACGTGCTTGAGGTAGAGATCGGAGGTCACTGCCCCGTCGTAGCCGAATGCGAATACCACATACTCCTCACGGGGGAAGTAATACGAGAAGCGATGCTCCTGCGTCCCCTGATAGAGCGACAGCCACTCGCCGTTGATCGAAATCACATACTCCATGAACTCCTCGGGAGTGGAACCCTCGTAATCTTCGATCGGATAGGCGTCGTAGTGATAGTTGGCCGTTTCATCGGACGGGGTAAACACGGCATTGATGGCCCGGGTCTCGACACTCGTGATCTGGATATCGATCGTCATCGCCTTCTGCTCGGTCAGCGGCGTCGTGAAGTCGGCGGTGAAAATCTCCGTCGTCCGCTCGCCGTAGCCGTCCACGCCGAAGACAAGCAGCACATAGTCCGTCTCGGCCTTGAGGTACTCCGGATTTACGACATCCGAATGCGAGTTGAAGGTGTGCTCACCCGTAAAGAGATACGACGTGTTCGTCCAGTCCACCGCATCATAGTAGTTCATGCGGTAGAGCAGCTCGGCCGCATAGGCCTTGCTGGTCGTGGACGCGAGGTCGGCAGCCTCGTCAATAACGGCCAGGTAGCGCGTGGCCGCATTGGTCGGGGTCACCGTAAAGTCCACCTCCGTAGGTGCCATCCGCGTGAAGTCGACCGTGAAGGTGCAGTTGTCTGTAATCTCCGGCATCGGCACGGTATACTCCTGAACGGCAACATTGGAGATGAGCGTTCCGTCATCCACACCGCAGGCTACGGCGTAGTACTTGCGTCCGGCCACCAGGTCGGGATACTCCTTGGTCGCCTGATTCAGATAGGTGACCTGATCCCACGACATGCCGCCCATGTTCACATAGGTGGCGAGCCGCCTGATCAGCTCGCTTGCCGCCTCCTCGGGGCTGCCGAACGCGGCGTACTCCGACTCGGTGAACAGGTCCACTCCGAAACGGAAATCATTCGATCCCGACGTAACGCTGAGCGTCATCCGGTTCGAGTGCATGTCCGCACTGAAGTTGAAGTCGGCCTCGTGCATCACGAGCTCCTTGGTCTTGAACGACACGGTACCTACGGCACTCGTGCGCACGAGCGTACCGTCGCGCAGCTCGACCGAATAGCAATAGACCACATACTCCGTGTTGGGCTTGCGGCCGGAGACCTGATTGGTCATGCCTCCGCTGTAGAGCGCGTCGAAGCCCAGCAGATAATCCTCCAGAGAGATATCCAGCGAAGCGGCACGGGACTGCAGATACGCAAGATCGTCCTCGAAGAGCTTGGTCTCGCTTTCGTAACCGTCATAGACGGACTTCTCCATCACGAACGAGAGATACTGAATATCGTCGTTCGACGGAAGCCACGTAATGTTGGCATAATAGTAACTTACATCGAGAATGTGCATCTCCACGGGACACGCCGCCAACTCCTTCTGAAGTTGGACTACCGTGACCTGGACATCCTCGGCTCCGGGATACTTCAGCGTCAGCACAGCCGACCGTGACTCCTCCGAATTCTCCCACACAGTAACCCCATAGTTGATTTCACTCTCCGTATGGGACACATAGACCAGCCAGTCGGCACTGCTCTCTACGGTCAGGACGCCCGTGCTGGACGGATTGACCACTTCGTAGGCAAAAGAGTAGGAAGCCTCTTCCGCATCGACGGTAATCTGCGGGGTATTCACAACAATCTCCGGCACCCGAACTGGCGTTTCGGGATCATCGGAACACGATACAAGGGCCGTCAAAGCCGCCGCAAAGAACAAGTAGAACTTTTTCATATAAACGCTATTTAAAAGGTTAGGGATTTCAAAAAACCTAAACAGCATTCCGGAGTATCTCCGGCAGGCCCGATTACTGGGCCTGCTGGAGCGTCTCCAATTCAGCTTTCGAGCCGACCACGAGATTCTCGTACTCGCGCAGGCCCGTACCGCCGGGGATCAGGTGACCGCAGATCACGTTCTCCTTCAGATTCTCCAGCGGATCGACCTTCGCCTGGATGGCGGCTTCGTTGAGCACCTTCGTCGTCTCCTGGAACGAGGCGGCGGAGATAAAGCTCGAGGTTTGCAGGGCGGCACGGGTGATACCCTGCAGCACCTGCGTCGAGGTGGCGGGAACGATGTCACGCACCTGCACGGGCTTCAGATCGCGGCGCTTGAGGCTCGAATTCTCGTCACGCAGCTTGCGCAGCGAGATGATCTGACCCGGCTGAAGCGTCGTGGAGTCGCCGGCGTCCGTCACGACCACCTTGTCGTAAAGTTCGTCGTTGACATCCATGAACTCCCACTTGTCGACGATCTGGTCCTCGAAGAAGCGGGTGTCGCCCGGGTCCTCGATCTTGACCTTCGACATCATCTGGCGGACGATCACCTCGAAGTGCTTGTCGTTGATCTTCACACCCTGCATGCGGTAGACCTCCTGCACCTCGTTGACGATGTACTCCTGTACGCGCGTCGGGCCGAGGATGTTGAGGATGTCCGTCGGCGTGATGGCGCCGTCCGAAAGCGGGCTGCCGGCCTTCACGTAGTCGTTCTCCTGCACGATGATCTGACGCGACAGCGGCACGAGGTAACGCTTCACATCGCCCTGCTTCGAGGTGATGATGATCTCGCGGTTACCGCGCTTGATCTTGCCGAACGATACCTCGCCGTCGATCTCCGAGACGATGGCGGGATTCGACGGGTTGCGCGCCTCGAAGAGCTCCGTGACACGCGGCAGACCACCGGTGATGTCGCCGCCCGACTTACCCACGGCACGCGGGATCTTGATGAGGATGTCGCCGGCCTTGATGCGGGCGTTGTCCTTGACGACGATATGGGCCGAAACCGGCAGGTTGTACTGCTTGACCTCGTTGCCTTCCTTGTTGAGGATCTTGATGACGGGGTTCTTCGTCTTGTCCTTCGACTCGATGACCACCTTCTCCGAGAGGCCCGTCTGCTCGTCGCGCTCGTCGCGGTAGGTGACACCTTCGATCACGCTGTCGTAGACGGCCTTGCCCTCGTACTCCGAGATGATGACGGCGTTGTAGGGATCCCACTCGCAGATCAGGTCGCCCTTCTTGACCTCGGCACCGTCCTCCATGAAGAGCGTGGCACCGTAGGGCAGGTTGTGCGTGTAGAGCACGATCTCGGTCTTCGGGTCGACGATGCGGAACTCCGACTGGCGCGAGATGACGATGTCGATCGCCTCGCCGGCTGCATTCTTGCCCTTGACCGTGCGCAACTCGTCGATCTCGAGACGTCCCTCGTACTTCGAGACGACATTGGTCTCGACGGCCGTACCGCCGGCCACACCACCGACGTGGAACGTTCGCAGCGTCAGCTGCGTACCCGGCTCGCCGATCGACTGCGCGGCGATCACGCCGACCACCTCGCCCTTCTGCACCATGCGTGCCGTGGCCAGGTTGCGGCCGTAGCACTTGGCGCAGACGCCGCGGCGCGACTCGCAGGTCAGCACCGAACGGATCTCGACGGACTCCAGCGGCGACTTCTCGATGGCCTCGGCAATCGGCTCGGTGATCTCCTCGCCGGCCTTGCAGAGCACCTCGCCCGTCAGCGGGTGAATCACGTCGTTGAGGGCCGTGCGGCCGAGGATGCGGTCGTAGAGCGTCTGCACGACGTCGTCGTTGCGCTTGATGGCCGTAGCCGTCAGGCCGCGCAGCGTGCCGCAGTCCTCCTCGTTGATGATGACGTCCTGCGCCACGTCGACCAGACGGCGCGTCAGGTAACCGGCATCGGCCGTCTTCAGGGCCGTATCGGCAAGACCCTTGCGGGCACCGTGCGTCGAGATGAAGTACTCGAGCACCGAAAGGCCCTCCTTGAAGTTCGAGAGGATCGGGTTCTCGATGACCTGCTGGCCACCCTCGACACCCGACTTCTGCGGCTTGGCCATCAGACCACGCATACCGCTCAACTGACGGATCTGCTCCTTGGAACCACGGGCTCCCGAGTCGAGCATCATGTAGACCGGATTGAAACCGTCGTCGTCCTTGACCAGCGTGTCGATCACGGCCTTCGTCAGCTTCGAGTTGATGTTCGTCCAGACGTCGATGATCTGGTTGTATCGCTCGTTGTTGGTAATGAGACCCATGTTGTAGTCCTCCATGATGGCGTCGGCACGCTCGTAACCCTCCTGCACGAGCTTCTCCTTCTCCTCGGGGATGATCACCGCATCGAGGTTGAACGACAGACCGCCCTGGAAGGCCATCTTGTAACCCATGTCCTTGATGTCGTCGAGGAAGTTGGCCACCTTGTCGGCACCGGCCTTCTTCATCACCACGGCGATGATGTCACGCAGCGAGCGCTTCGTCAGCACCTCGTTGATGTAGCCCACCTCCTTGGGAACCACCTGGTTGAAGAGGATGCGGCCGATGGTCGTCTCCTTGAGCACGCGCACGGGGTTGCCCTGCTCGTCCAGGTCGTCGACCAGACACTTCACCACGGCGTGCAGGTCGGCACGCTTCTCGTTGTAGGCGATGATCGCCTCCTCGGGACCGTAGAAGACGTGTCCCTCGCCCTTGACACCCTTGCGGGGCTTGGTGATGTAGTACAGACCGAGGACCATGTCCTGCGACGGCACGGTGATCGGCGCGCCGTTCGCGGGGTTGAGCACATTGTGCGAACCGAGCATCAGCAGCTGCGCCTCCAGGATGGCGGCATTGCCCAGCGGCAGGTGCACGGCCATCTGGTCACCGTCGAAGTCGGCGTTGAAGGCCGTACATGCCAGCGGGTGCAGCTGCATGGCCTTGCCCTCGATGAGTTTCGGCTGGAAGGCCTGGATACCCAGACGGTGCAGCGTCGGGGCGCGGTTCATCAGCACGGGGTGTCCCTTGATGACGTTCTCCAGAATGCCCCAGATCACGGGGTCCTTGCGGTCGATGATCTTCTTGGCCGACTTCACCGTCTTGACGATGCCGCGCTCGATGAGCTTGCGGATCACGAACGGCTTGTAGAGCTCGGCGGCCATGTCCTTCGGAATACCCATCTCGTGCATCTTCAGCTCGGGGCCGACGACGATGACCGAACGGGCCGAGTAGTCGACACGCTTACCGAGCAGGTTCTGACGGAAGCGGCCCTGCTTGCCCTTGAGCGAGTCGGAGAGCGACTTGAGCGGACGGTTCGACTCGTTCTTCACGGCATTCGACTTGCGCGAGTTGTCGAAGAGCGAATCGACGGCCTCCTGCAGCATGCGCTTCTCGTTGCGCAGGATCACCTCCGGAGCCTTGATCTCGATCAGGCGCTTGAGGCGGTTGTTGCGGATGATGACGCGGCGGTAGAGGTCGTTCAGGTCCGACGTGGCGAAACGGCCGCCGTCCAGCGGCACGAGGGGACGCAGCTCGGGCGGGATCACCGGAATGACGCTCAGGACCATCCACTCGGGCTTGTTCTTACCCTTCGAGGCACGGAACGACTCGATGACGTTCAGGCACTTGAGCGCCTCGGACTTGCGCTGCTGCGACGTCTCGGTCGAGGCCTTGTGGCGCAGCGCGTAGGACATCGAGTCGAGGTCCACCTGCTTGAGCAGCGTGAGGATCGCCTCGGCGCCCATCTGTGCGACGAACTTGTTCGGATCGCTGTCGTCGAGCGACTGGTTGCCCTTGGGCAGGGCGTCCAGCACGTCGAGATACTCCTTCTCGGAGAGCGTGGCCAGCCGCTCGATGCCCTGCTCCGAGGCGGCACCCGGGTTGATGACCACGTAGCGCTCGTAGTAGATGATCGCCTCGAGCTTCTTCGACGGAATACCCAGCAGGTAGCCGATCTTCGAGGGGAGCGAACGGAAATACCAGATGTGCACCACGGGAACCACCAGCGAGATGTGTCCCATGCGCTCGCGGCGCACCTTCTTCTCGGTCACCTCCACACCGCAGCGGTCGCAGACGATGCCCTTGTAACGGATCCGCTTGTATTTGCCGCAGTGGCACTCGTAATCCTTCACCGGGCCGAAGATCCGCTCGCAGAACAGACCGTCGCGCTCGGGCTTGTAGGTCCGGTAGTTGATGGTCTCGGGCTTCAGCACCTCGCCGCTCGACTGGGCCAGAATCTCCTCGGGGGAGGCCAGGCCGATCGAGATGCGGCTGTAGCTGTTGTTCGTCTTATTGTCTTTGGAAATTGACATATTTCTCTTGGTTTATCTTATCCTAAAAACACCTTACTCGAGTTTTACCGACAGTGCCAGACCGCGCAACTCGTGCAGCAGCACGTTCATGGCCTCGGGGATGCCCGGCTTGGGAAGGTTCTCGCCCTTGACGATCGCCTCGTAGGCCTTGGCGCGTCCCATCACGTCGTCGGACTTGATCGTCAGAATCTCCTGCAGGATGTTGGCGGCGCCGAAGCCCTCGAGCGCCCAGACCTCCATCTCACCGAAACGCTGACCGCCGAACTGCGCCTTACCGCCGAGCGGCTGCTGCGTGATGAGCGAGTAGGGACCGATCGAACGCGCGTGCATCTTGTCGTCGATCATGTGGCCCAGCTTGAGCATGTAGGTCACGCCCACGGTGGCCGGCTGGTCGAAGCGCTCGCCCGTACCGCCGTCGTAGAGGTAGGTGCGGCCGCTGTGCGGAAGCCCCGCCTGCGCCGTGTAGTCGTTGATCTGTTCGAGCGAGGCGCCGTCGAAGATCGGCGTGGCGAACTTCACGCCCAGCTCGCGGCCGGCCCAGCCGAGCACGGCCTCGTAGATCTGGCCGAGGTTCATTCGCGAAGGCACGCCCAGCGGGTTCAGGCAGATGTCGACGATCGTACCGTCCTCGAGGAACGGCATGTCCTCGTCGCGCACCACGCGCGCCACAATACCCTTGTTTCCGTGGCGTCCGGCCATCTTGTCACCCACCTTCAGCTTGCGCTTCTTGGCGATGTAGACCTTGGCCATCTGGATGACGCCCGTCTGCGGGAGCTCGTCGCCGTTGGTGATGTTGTACTTCTCGCGCTTGATGGCCGCGTCGGCCTTCTTCCACTCGATGGTATAGTTGTTGATCGTGGTCTCGATCAGGCCGTCCGTGTGGGCGTCGCCCGTCCAGTTGCACGACCCGAGGTTCAGGTAACCCATCGCCACGCCGGTCTTCTCGTCCGCCGACTTGCGGGCGATCTCCTCGAGCATCTTCTGCGAGAACTTCGTGCCGGCGGGATAGAGCTCCACGCCGAAGTAGTCCGTGATGCCCGTCGTCGTCTTACCCTGGAGCAGCGTCCACAGCTTGCTGACGAGCAGCTTGGTCAGATCGGCGATCTCGGCCGCGAACTTCTCGTCGAGCTTGTCGAGCTGCGCCTTCTCGGCGTTCTTGCCCTTCTTGCCCTCCTTGTTGGCGCGGCTGTAGAGCTTCGTGCCGATGACCACGCCGTGCAGCGACGGCTGCGCCTTGAGCGAAGCGTCCTTCACGTCGCCGGCCTTGTCGCCGAAGATCGCACGCAGGAGCTTCTCCTCGGGCGACGGATCGCTCTCGCCCTTCGGGGTGATCTTGCCGATGAGGATGTCGCCCGGGTGGACGTTGGCGCCCACGCGGATGATACCGTTGGCATCGAGGTCCTTCGTGGCGTCCTCCGAGACGTTCGGAATGTCCGACGTGAGCTCCTCGACGCCGCGCTTCGTGTCACGGACCTCCATGATGTATTCGTCGACGTGCACCGACGTGAAGATGTCCTCACGCTGGATACGCTCCGAGATGACGATGGCATCCTCGAAGTTGTACCCCTTCCAGGGCATGTAGGCCACCTTCAGGTTGCGGCCCAGCGCCAGCTCGCCGTTCTGCGTCGAGTAGCCCTCGGTGAGGATCTGCCCCTTGGTCACCCGGTCGCCCGTCAGCACGGTCGGCTTGAGCGTCACCGACGTGTTCTGGTTCGTGCGGCGGTAGCGCGGCAGCTCGTAGGTCGTGATCTCGGGAGCGAACGAGCTGAGGATCTCGTCCTCGGTGCGCTCGTAGCGGATCTGGATCTTCGTCGCATCGGCGAAGGTCACCTCGCCGTCGCCCTCGGCCACGATCTGGATGCGGCTGTCGGAGATCATGTCCTTCTCGATACCCGTGCCGACGATCGGGGCTTCGCACGTCACCAGGGGCACGGCCTGGCGCATCATGTTCGAGCCCATCAGCGCACGGTTGGCGTCGTCGTGCTCGAGGAACGGAATGAGGCTCGCGGCGATCGAGGCGATCTGGTTCGGAGCCACGTCCATGAGGTTCACCTCCTGCGCCGTCACGACGGGGAAGTCGGCGCCCAGACGCGCCTTGATGCGGTCGGGCTGCAGGAAGTGGCCCTCGTCGTCGATCGGCATGTTGGCCTGGGCGACGACCTTGCCCTCCTCCTCCTCGGCCGAGTAGTAGCGGATGTGCGAATTGTCCATGTCGATCACGCCGTCGGTCACCGTGCGGTAGGGCGTCTCGATGAATCCCATGGGCGAAATCTTCGCATAGACGCACAGCGACGAGATCAGACCGATGTTCGGGCCTTCCGGCGACTCGATCGGGCAGAGACGTCCATAGTGCGTGTAGTGCACGTCGCGCACCTCGAAACCGGCGCGGTCACGCGACAGACCGCCCGGACCCAGGGCCGAGAGACGGCGCTTGTGCGTGATCTCGGCCAGCGGGTTGATCTGGTCCATGAACTGCGAAAGCTGCGAGGTGCCGAAGAAGGAGTTGATGACCGACGACAGCGTCTTGGCGTTGATCAGGTCCACCGGCGTGAAGACCTCGTTGTCGCGCACGTTCATGCGCTCGCGGATCGTGCGCGCCATGCGCACGAAGCCCACGGAGAACTGATTCGACAGCTGCTCGCCCACGGTGCGCACGCGGCGGTTCGACAGGTGGTCGATATCGTCGACGTCGGCCTTCGAGTTGATGAGCTGGATCAGGTACTTGATGATGGCGATGATGTCCTCGCGCGTCAGCGTGCGGATGGCCGGGTCGATGTTCAGACCCAGCTTCTTGTTGATGCGGAAGCGGCCCACGTCGCCCAGGTCGTAGCGCTTGTCCGAGAAGAAGAGCTTCTCGATGACGTCGCGCGCGGTCGCCTCATCGGGCGGCTCCGAGGCGCGCAGCTGCCTGTAGATGTAGAAGACGGCCTCCTTCTCGGAGTTGCAGGGGTCCTTCTGCAGGGTGTTGTAGATGATCGAGAAGTCGATGCCCGAGAGGTTCTCCTTGTGCAGGAGGATCGTCTTGGCGCCGCTCTCGATGATCTGGTCTATGTGCTCCTCCTCGAGGACCGTTTCGCGGTCCACGATGACGTTGTTGCGCTCGATGGAGACCACCTCGCCCGTATCCTCGTCGACGAAGTCCTCGACCCACGTCGAGAGCACGCGCGCCGCGAGCTTGCGCCCCACGGCCTTCTTGAGGTTGGCCTTCGTGACCTTCACCTCGTCCGCCAGGTCGAAGATCTCGAGAATCTGCTGGTCGGCCTCGTATCCGATGGCGCGCAGCAGCGTCGTGACGGGCAGCTTCTTCTTGCGGTCGATGTAGGCATACATCACGTTGTTGATGTCCGTAGCGAACTCTATCCACGAACCCTTGAAGGGGATGATACGCGCCGAATAGAGTTTCGTGCCGTTGGTGTGCATGCTCTGGCCGAAGAACACTCCCGGCGAACGATGCAACTGGGATACGATGACACGCTCCGCACCATTGATGACGAACGTACCGCGTTCTGTCATATAGGGAATCGTACCGAAGTACACGTCCTGAACGACGACGCCGAAATCTTCGTGCTCGTCGTCCGTGCAGTAAAGCTTGAGCTTCGCCTTCAGAGGGACGCTGTACGTAAGGCCGCGCTCGAGGCACTCCTCGATCGAATAGCGCGGCGGGTCGATATAGTAGTCGATGAACTCCAGAACGAAATTGTTCCGGGTATCCGTAATGGGGAAATTCTCCTGAAACACCTTGTACAGCCCCTCGCTCTTGCGGTTTTCGGCCGTGGTGTCCATTTGGAAAAAGTCCCGGAATGATTTAAGCTGTACCTCCAGCAGATCCGGATAGGGCACCCGGTTCTTGACTGTCGAAAAGCTAATTCTTTGTTGTGTTTTTGCTGTGGACATCGTAAAATCCAAATTATGTTGAAGTGTAATTCTGGTGGGTTACGCTCCCCGAGTTGCTGGGCATCCGATTATCCCGCCAATGCCCCCGTTTACAGGCGCAATTCGCCTCGGGAGCATCCATTTCCAAAGAGTGGACACAGCTCCTGTTCGGCACTTCCAGTCTTTAGACCAAGAAAAGGCATAGAGCTTACACGCCGGTAAGCCCTATACCTGATTCGTCTGAGCAGACTTAAGCAGCAATGCTACTTAAGCTCAACTTCAGCACCAGCCTCCTCGAGCTGAGCCTTGATCGACTCGGCCTCTTCCTTGGAGACACCCTCCTTAACGGCCTTGGGAGCACCGTCGACGAGAGCCTTCGCATCACCCAGCGACAGGCCGGCGATATCCTTAACGACCTTGATAACCTGGAGCTTGGCCTGGCCGGCGGTCTTCAGGATCACGTCGAAAGTCGATTTCTCGGCAACAGCAGCCTCGCCTGCGCCGGCAGCGGGAGCTGCAACGGCAACAGCGGCAGCAGCCGGTTCAATGCCATATTCCTCTTTGAGGATGGTAGCCAATTCGTTTACCTCGGTAACCTTGAGGTTTACCAGTTCTTCAGCAAGTTTCTTTACGTCTGCCATAGTTGTAAGCTTATTAATTTGTTTTTGATTCTTGTTTGTGAAATTAGTTGTTTCTCGATTCGAGCGTCTTCACGAGGCCCGCAATCTTTTGGCCTGC
>ENA-OYWC01000210-OYWC01000210.1-human-gut-metagenome-genome-assembly--contig:-NODE-210-length-26968-cov-12.775313_pt1 | contig 26968 bp, 17 predicted proteins | sample MGYA00244165_ERZ653387 | MGnify/ENA primary metagenome ERZ653387 (study PRJEB26926, sample SAMN06164974) | human gut metagenome | biome: ENVO:00009003; feature: ENVO:2100002; material: ENVO:00002003...
CCACCTTGAACGGCTCGCACTTGCGGCCGACGGTGACCATCGGGTCCGGCACGGCAATCTTCCAGTTCGGGAGGATGTCGGCCGTCGCGTCGAGGAACTTGGCGGCAATCTGGTTCAGCACCTGCCCCTTGTAGGGAATGCCCTCGGGCAGGACAACGTCAAAGGCTGAAATCCAGTCGGTCACCACCATGACAAGGTATTGGTCATTGATGTCGTACACGTCGCGGACTTTTCCCGTGTACTTGCTTTTCTGACCCTCGAAGGTGAAATCGGTGCGTGTGATAGCCGTTCATTGTGTTTGCTGGTTAACGACTGCAAAGATACTGTTTTTGCGCGAAAATGGAACTCCCCGGGGATTTTATCATGCGGCGTTGGGTGCGGATTCGGCAACGGAGGCTGCCTTTCTGCACGGGGATGCCCATATCCGGCTCCGGAAGCCGGTTGGCCGGCCCCGGGTCCGGGACGGTGCCGCAGCCCCCTCCTCCGACGGACGGGCCGCGGGCGGCGCCTCCCCGACGGGCCGCGGGCAAAAAAACAACAGGAAGGGGAAATCTCCCCTCCCTGTTGCCGCAGTCGTGCGAGTTGTCGTGTCGTGAGAAGAGGCGTCTCAATATCGGAACGGGACGACACGGCGGATGTCGCTCGACGAGGAACCGACATAGGCCTTGAAGGTGCCCGCCTCGGCTACCCAGCTGCGGGTCGTCTCGTCGTAGAACCGGAGGTCCTGCTCGGTAATCGTAAACTCCACATCGACGCTCTCCCCGGCCCTGACGAGAACCTTCTTGAAGTGTTTTAACTCCTTCAGGGGCCGCATGACCGAACACCGGTCATCGCCGATGTAGAGTTGCACGACCTCCATGCCGTCACGCGTTCCCGTGTTGGTCACGGGAATCCGGATGTGCACGCCCTCCCCGGCATTCAGCCGTCCGGATGAGACCTCGGGTTTGCCGTAATCGAAGGTCGTGTAGCTCAATCCGTGCCCGAAAGCGTAGCGGGCCGGGATTTTTTTGGTGTCGTGCCAGCGGTAGCCCACCAGGATATCCTCGGCATAGGTCACCTGCGGGTCCGATCCGCTGTCGAGGAACGATCCCGGAATCGGGGCCCCCTCCTGCTCGCCCCGTTCGATGCCCGGATATTGGGCCGGATCGCCCGAAGCGTGGGCGGCGCAGTCCGACAGCCGGTACGGAATCGAGTAGGGGAGTTTGCCCGACGGATTGACCCGTCCGCTGATGACGTCGGCAATCGAGGCTCCGCCCATGCTCCCCAGGTAGGAAGCGTGCAGAATGGCCGGCACACGCTCCGCCCACGGCATCGCGTAGGCATTGCCCGAGATGTTCATCACGATGAGCCGCGGATTGACCTCCAGCAGGGCCTCGATCAGCTCGTTCTGATGAAAGGGCAGGTCGTATGACTGGCGGTCGGTCGATTCGCAGTCCTGATAGGCATTCTTGTTCAATCCGCCGATGTAGATGACCACATCGGCCTTGCGGGCCCGCGCAACAGCCTCCCGGCGCAGCGAATCGACCGTCTTCGGCGAAACCTCCTCGACCCGTTCGTAGAGCGGACGTCCGCAGGCATATCCCCGCGTATAGCTGATGCGGTCGCCGTAGAGGGCCTGCAACCCCTCCAGCGGCGAAATGGTCTTCCGGGGCTTGAGCTCCGAGGAGCCGCCGTTGTCGGTCAGGCGCCGCGTGGCATTGTCGCCGACGACCAGAATCTGTCCGCTGCCGTCGGTCTCCAGCGGGAGAATCCCGTCGTTCCTGAGCAGGACAATCGATTCGTCGCCGATGGCCTTGGCCGCAGCGTAGTGCTCCTCGGTGCAGAGCGAGCCCCACGGCCGGTCGGGATTCATCGACGTGCGGAATATCAGCCGCAGGATGTTGCGGGCCTTGTCGTCGACGGTCTGCATGGGCACCTCGCCGCGCCGCAACATCTCCAGGTAGGGCGTGGCCAGATAGTACTGGTCATATCCGAAGACGCTCTCCGACGTGAGCCCGTTCGTGTAGGTTCCCATCTCGATGTCCAGTCCGTTGAGGGCCGCCTCGCGCGTGTCGTGGGCGCCGCCCCAGTCGGTGATGACGCAGCCGTCGAATCCCCACTCCTTGCGCAGGATGTCGTTCAGCAGCACCTCGTTGTGGCAGCAGTGCTGTCCCAGGTAGCGGTTGTAGGAGCCCATGATGGTCCACGAGCCGCCTTCGACCACCGCCTTGCGGAATGCCGGCAGGTAAATCTCGCGCAGGGCCCGTTCGCTGACCGCGACGTCGACCGATCCGCGCCACTGCTCCTGATTGTTCAGTGCGTAGTGCTTGACACAGGCCGCCACGCCGTTTTTCTGAAGCTCCCGGATGTAGGGAACGACCATCTCCCCGGCCAGGCAGGGGTCTTCGCCCATGTACTCGAAGTTGCGGCCGTTGAGCGGTGTGCGGTAGATGTTGACGCCCGGACCCAGCAGGACATCCTTTTCCCGGTAGCGGGCCTCTTCGCCGACGGCCTTTCCGTAGCGGGCGGACATCTCCGGGTTCCACGTCGCGGCCAGGGCCGTCAGGGCCGGGAAGGCCGTGATCGAGTCGTTGGTCCAGCCGGCATAGTCCCAGCTGTTCCATTCGATTTCGGCGCGGACCCCGTGCGGGCCGTCGCTCATCATCAGCTCGGGAATGCCCAGCCGGGCGACGCCCGGCGTGGTGAACTTGCTCTGGGCATGGCACAGGGCCACCTTCTCCTCGAGGGTCAGCCGCTGCAGGGCATCCTCGACACGCTCTTCGAGCGGAGCGTCCGTCCGCATGTAAAGCGGCAGGGGCTGCTGTCCCCTTGCGCTCATTCCGAGCGCAAGGAGCAGCAGGACAGGTATCAGTACTTTTTTCATGACGGGGTGTTATTCGAGTGTGACCTTGTCTACGAAATAGCCGTGGCCCACACACATGAATCCGTAGTTGTTGTTGATGAGGTCGATTCGTTCCTGGGTCATCTCCATCTCAATCAGGCCGTCGCCCGTCGGAACGATGTCGTCGGCGTCGGTCTCGCCCATCAGACGGGTCCAGTCGCCCGTCACGAGCCGGATCTTGCAGTAGTCGGCCGAAGGATCGAGCGAAAAGTAGATGCGTAGTAGCGAACCCACGCGGGCGCCTCCCAAATCGTAGCGTACACCCTCGAAGTTGGCCTCGCCCCAGTTGACCACGGCGAAGTGTCCCGTCCAGAGAACCACCTCGGAGGTCATGAGTATCTGTGTCTCGGGGTAGAGGTTGCCGTCGGCGGCGCCGAACAGTACGGCTTCGCCGCTCCGGGTCGTGCCCGTCAGGGTGTACTCCTCTCCGCCGACCAGCTCCTGCGGACACCCGAAGACGAGTGTCGTGGCGCTCTGCTCGCTGAAGGTGTCGACGGTGATGTCGCCGATCGTCAGCGAGGCAACCTCGTCCAGCTTGACGCCCGAGAGGGTGATGTCGCCGCCCGGCGCTGCCGTCGAGGCCCCCGCGAGGACGGTGGCGCCCGTCAGTACGGTCACCTTGTTGGCGCCGTAGCGGTTGCCTTCGCTGTCGAGGAGCGTGAGCCGGTAGATGCCGGCTGCGATCTCCGCCGGAACCGTGTAGGTGATTGCCGACGCGGCCGCGTCATACGAGAAGTCCGTTACGGGTACCTCGCCCAGCAGCAGCCCTGCCACCTTGTCGAGATTTACGCCCGTGAATCCGGCTTCGAGGCCGGGAGCGACGTAGCGTTCCAGCCCGTTTTCCGCAGACCAGGGGTCGCCCTCGAGCGGGTTGACGACGATCAGGCATTCGCGGTAGGTCGACTTGCCGCTGGCCGTGGAGGCCTCGACACGCAGGACGTAGGTGCCGGCCTGCAGGTTCATGTCGATTGCCGTGCCCGTGTGGACGGGTTCGTCGTCGAGCAGCCACGTCACCGTGGTGTATCTCGAGGGGGTGACAATCAGTTCGATGTTGAGGTTTTCGTCGCGGTTGAACGACTGGTAGACGGCCAGGTCGCCGCTTGCCGTGCGGTCCGGGAAAATCGGATCGAGGATGCAGGGCTGGTCATCGGGGGTGATGGTGTCGAACGGCTCGTCGTCGGTGCACGCCGCAAGCGTGAACAGGGTCGCCAGGGCCGCAAGATACGATATGAATCTGTTTTTCATGATTTTCGGATTTAAGGTTCGGTTTTAGTCGATGTCCCACCATACGGGGGTGTTCCAGCTGTTCTCTCCGCCCATGCGTGCGAGCGCCTCCTCGTAGCTCTCCTTGTTGTACGACGCCTCGAGACGCGGGTAGCACAGCCGGACGGGTATCTCCTGGCTGTCGACCAGCACGTTGCTGTATCCGTATTCGGCCGGCGACTTGAGCTGCGGGTATCCGCTGCGGCGCTGGTTGGCCCAGCATTCGTAGGGGTTCGTGAAGTGCAGAATCCACGCCTGGGTGTTGATGAGCTCGCGCTTGATTCCGTTGTCCACGTTGGCGAAGTGCAGCCCGTCGAGGTAGGAGCGGATTTCGGAGGCCTCGACGCGGCGGCAGTCGTAGCGGTCGGTCAGGAAGTTGATCGCTTCGGTCACACCCTCCTCGAAGAGGGTGGTGGCCGACGTCTCGACGGCCCAGTTGTTGAGCTTGGCCTCGGCCAGCAGGAACTTGACCTCGGCGGAGGTCATCACGACGCCGGGGTTGTCACTCTGCAGGAAGTTGGTGGCCACCTTGGGCTCGCTGGCGTAGGACATGTTGTTGCCGTAGCTCGGGTCGACGTCACGGTAGGGCTCTGTCAGCTCGCTGGTGTACTCTCGCGGCCACGGCTCCCAGGCGTAGTCGCCCGGATCGCGGGCGTCGGCCTTCATGTCCCAGCCCGAGGCAATCATCTCGTCGGTGAGGTCGATGCGGTTGTCGGGGCTCGTGAGGCTCATGACGCCGTCGTAGTAGAAGCGGACAAGCATGAAGGCCCGGGGGTCGTTCGTGTCGTAGAGCCTGTTGAAGAGCGTCGAGCAGATGTAGGTCGGGTTGTTGACGGGGTCGTTGCCGAAGAACCGCTGCGAAAGCGCATTGCCGCGGTAATCGGTGTAGGCCTCGGAACCGAAGCTGAAGGCCACCTCCATGTGCTTGACCAGCGCATCGTCGTCGCTGCTCTCCAGAATGCCGCCGGCATCCAGCAGGGCCGCCTCAAATTCGGCGCGGGCCTTCTCGGGGTCCACCTTCGAGATACGCATGGCGAAGCGCAGGCGCAGCGAGTTGGCCAGTTTCTTCCATTTCGCGCAGTCTCCTCCGTAGATGAGGTCTCCCGTAATCCGGTCGCTGCCGGTCCCGATTTCCGAGGCGGCCTCGGCCAGCGTCAGGAAGAAGTCCTCGTAGATCTCCTGCTGGGTGTCGTAACGGGGCATGGGGTTGCCGTCGATGAAGCCGCGGCCCGCCTCCGAATAGGGAATGTCGCCGTAGATGTCGGTCAGCAGCGACAGCAGGTAGACCTTGTAGATGCTGACCGCCGCGTGGATGTTCGTCTTCTCGGGGTCGCCGGCGCTGCGGTACTCGGCATCGACGATGTTCTTGACGGCAATCGGATAGAGCCGGGTCCAGACCTTGCCCATGTCGGCATCCGAGAGCATGTGGCGCCCGCCGTAATTGGTCGTATTCCAGCAGCCCATCGTCTGCTGCGTGAAGGCGTAGAGGTAGCTGCGGAACGTTTCGGTCAGGTCCAGGTCACCGTAGGTCTGCAACTGGGCCGTGGTGAGCTGGGCGTTGGGGTCGATCGTGGTAGCCTTCGACGGGTCGGAGTTGATCTCCTCCATGTATTCGTCGCTGCAGGCTGCAAAGCAGAGCAGGCTGAGCCCCGAAAGAAGTAAGGTGTGAATGCTGTATCGTTTCATGGTTGTGTTTACGGGTGAAGTTAGAACTTGACGTTGAGATTGAAGCCGAAGCTTTTGCGCGAAGGCAACGATCCGTACTCCAGACCCATGCCCGTGGTGTTGTTGTAGTTCGAGTCGGGGTCGATGTTGGGAATGTTCTTCCAGACGATGAAGGGGTTGCGAGCCACGAACGAAACGGTCAGGCTCTTCAGCACGCCGCGTGTCCACGAGGTCGGAACCTGATAACTCAGCGTCAGCTCGCGGCACTTCACGTAAGAGTTGTCGTAAATGAACATCGACGGGGCGTTGCGGCAGACGCTGAACCAGTAGTCCTCGGGGTTGATGTAGATGTCGTTCGGACGGTAGGTGCCGTCGCCGTTGTCGATGACGCCCGGGGCGACGAATCCGCCCGTCGGGGCCCACTGGTCACCCTTCGGAATGCCGGCGGCCTGACGGTCCTGCTCCGAACGGTACCATGCCTCGCGGCCCTTGAGCGTTTCGGGACTCTTGCCCGACTCGTAGGCGGCGCGTGCCGACATCGAGTAGAGGTCGGCGCCGACCTTGACGTCGAAAATCGCCGAAAGGGTGAGCTTCTTGTAGGTGAAGGTCGTCACGACACCGCCGGTCCAGTCCCACGACGCGTTGCCCAGCACATGGTTGTCGCGGTCGTACTGCGGAAGTCCCGTCTTGGGGTCTATCAGCACGTCGCCGTTCTCGTTGCGCAGGAAGTCGGGGCCCAGCAGCGAACCGTAGTTCTCACCCACCTTGGCGGCAACCTGCACATCCAGCCAGGCGGCCTTTTCGAGCTCGAACATGTCGGTGCCCTCCACCAGCGACAGCACCTTGTTGTTGTTCTTCGAGAAGTTCAGGTTCAGGTCCCACAAGAAATCGCCGACCTGCACGGGGCGGGTGTTGAGGGCAATCTCGATACCGCGGTTCTCGATCTCACCCGCATTGATGAGCCGGTAGGGATACCCCGACGTGTCGGAGCTGGCCATGCTCATGATCTGATTGCGGCTGACCTGCGAATAGTAGGTAATGTCCAGCCCGATGCGGCTGTTGAGAAAGCGCATCTCCAGACCGGCCTCGAACGAGTTGGTCATCGTCGGTTTGAGATCCTTGTTGGGAACGGTGCCGTTGTCGATATACCCGATCGTATAGCCCGGATAGGCGAACTTCGACTTGGTGTAGACAAGCCCCAGCTGATAGGGATTGGTGTCGCTTCCCACCTGAGCCCACGAAATACGGGCTTTGGCATAGGGAAGAACCTTTTTGGCATTGATCAGTTCCGAGAAGATGAAGCTCCCCGATACCGACGGATAGACATAGACGTTGTTGCCCGTCGGGAGGGTCGACGACTGGTCGCCGCGGAGCGTCATGTCGAGGTAGAGCATGTGCTTCCACCCGAAGTTAACCGCACCGAAGACCGAGTTGATCTGCTTGCGGTAGCTGTTCTCCTCGACGCTGATTTCGTTGAAGCTCATCAGGGCGACCACGTCGCGTATCTTCATGTCCTGGGCCGTCGTGACCGTCGTCTTGTTGTCCACCTTGTAGAAGTTGGCACCGAGGGTGGCGTTCAGGTCGAAATCACCCCACGAATTGTTGTAGAGGGCCAGGAACTCGAAGTTGTACATCCGGTTGTCGAATTTGCTGCGCTGGAAGTATCCCGCCTCGTATCCCGGGGTCGTGGGAGCCTTGAAGTCCTCGAACTCGAACCAGTTGAACTCGGTGCCGAGCGTACCCTGGAGCTTGACGTGCTTGCCGATGTTCCAGACGGCCTTGCCGTTCAGACGGAAGGAGTCTTTGCCCGAATTGTTGGAGTTCTTGTAGATGTCCCAGTAGGGGTTGACGTTGTAGGGGTCCATGCCGTTCCAGTTGGCATATTCGCCGTTGGCATCCTCGTAGTTCCGCAGCCACGCCTGGTCGTAGGTCGTGGCAAGGGTCATGAGGTTCTTGCCGATGTTGGCCTTGCTGTCGCCCAGCGCCGGACGGTTCTTCACGTCTTCGCGCGTATAGGTGACGCCGAAATCCAGGTCGACCTTCGAAATCGAGGTGTTTGTCCGCAGGTTGAAGGTGTTGCGGGACATGTCGGTGTTGGGGACGATGTCCCGGTTGCTCAGGTTCGTATAGGTGAACCGCACGCCGGTCTTGTTGCTCGTGGCGCCGATGATGACGCTGTTCGTGGCGGTCAGGCCCGTGCGGAAGAAGCCCGACGTGTTGTCGGGGCGGATCAGATAGGGACGCTCGACGCCGTCGAAATAACGAAGCATGTTGCTGCCGTCGGCCTTCGGGCCCCAGCTCTTGTTGGTGTTCGATACGGCGTCGTAGGTGTAGGTGCCGTTGCTGCCCATGCCGTAGATCTGCTGCACGTCGTCCCATTTGGCCAGCTGCGTGTCGACGGTAAGCGTGCCGTTGTACTCCAGGCTGAAGTGCTCCTTGGCATTGGCCCGCTTCGTCGTGATGAGGATGACGCCGTGGCTGGCCCGGCTGCCGTAGAGCGCCGAGGCCGCGGGACCCTTCAGTACCGACATGCTCTCGATATCGTCGGGGTTGATGCTCGAGATGCCGTCGCCGAGGTCGTATCCGCCGTAGGTGCCGGCGCTGCCGTAGTTCGTATTGTCGAGAGGCACGCCGTCAACGACGTAGAGCGGCTGGTTGTTGCCGGTCATTTCGGTGCTGCCTCGCAGAATCACGCGCGTGGAGCCCGACGGGCCGCCGGCCGTCTGGCTGACCACCAGACCCGGGACACGTCCGGCCAGCGAGTTGATGACGTTGGTCTCCTTGGCCTTGGTGAGCACCTCGCCCTTGACCTCGTCGACACCGTATCCGAGGGCTTTGCGCTCGCGCTTGATTCCGAGGGCCGTTACGACGACCTCGTTGAGCACCTGGCTGTCCTCGTCGAGCGTGATTTCGAGGTAGGTGCGGTTGCCCACGGGGATTTCGGCCGTTTTGTAGCCCAGATAGCTGACCGTGATTGTCGCCCCGGGGTTGGTCTGAAGCTGAAACTCGCCGACGGCATCGGTGGCCGTGCCGTTGGTGGTTCCCTTTTCAATCACGCTGGCTCCGATGACGGGACCGTTGCCATCCTTGACGATGCCCCTGACCGTGACCGCCTGTTCCGGACCGGCAGGCTGTGCGAATGCGGCATTCGCATCGTTGTTTGCCGCAAGGCCGCTTCGGTGTCCTCCGGCGAGCGTGAGGAGTGCGGTCAATGCCAGCAAAACGCATTTGTAGAATTTGTCCATAGATGATAGTTTTAGATTAGTGTTAACCCCTTGTGCGGGATTTGTCAATACAAAATTCCCCATAAACGGGCAATCGGCGGTTTGATAGCGTCCGTATTAGGTTTGAAACCGTGCGTTTTTGCGGAAGCCTTCCGGCCGGAATGACGATTTTCTGGACACTTTTTTTATTTTTGTGAAAACGATGGACGACATGATACGACGGATCGGTTTGATGCTGATGGCGGGGATTGCCCTGTGTGCGGGCCCTCTCCCGACGGCTGCGGCCGCGGATGCGACCCGGTATGGCTATACCGCTAAATATATGGGGGTGCCCGAGGGGTTGAGCAGCCAGCGGGCCTACAAGGTCTGCTGCGATGCGGACGGGGCGATGTGGATTGCGACCCTCGACGGCATAGACCGCTGGAACGGCCGGACAATGAAGCATTATGGCCTGGAGAGCGCCATGAAGTTCTCGGACGCCTCGGGCCGGACGACCTCGCTGGTGTTCGATGCGCGGCAACGGCTGCATGCCTATGACAATGCGGGGCGGATTTACCGGTTCGATGCGATGGGCGACCGTTTCGAACCGCTCGTCTTCCTTGCCGACTATGCGGGCGAGGGGCTGACGGTGAACTGTCTCTGCATCGACAGCCGCTCGATGCTGTGGGTCGGCATGAGCGACGGGGTCTGCTGCTTCGATCCGCAGAAGAAGACGTTGCAGTGGATCGAACGAGGGGCTTTCGTGACGGATATTCTCGAACTGCCTCAGGGCCTTGCGGTCGCGTCGACCCGGGGCGTGCGGCTCTTTACGTGCGACGGCCGCGAACTGCACCACTTTTGCCCGGCGGACTACGTGCAGAGCCTCTGTATGACGCCCGACGGCAAGCTGCTGCTGGCGGGGACCTTCAGCCGGGGAGTACGCGTGATCGACCTGATTGCCTGCGAGGTCCGGCAGATTCCGCAACTCGATGGCCTGCCCCACACTCCGGTCCGGACGATGGTGGCGCAGGATGCGTCGACGCTCCTCGTCGGGTTCGACGGCGACGGGGTTTACGCGCTCGATCTGCGAAACTGGCAGACCGCCCCGCAGTTCACCAAGTCGAACGGGCTGCTCAATGCAATGGGAGTCTACTCCATCTGCCTGGATCATGAACAGAACGTCTGGGTGGCGACCTACACGGGCGGCGTGGCGATGCTCGAGCCCGAGGAGTACCCCGTGGCGCTCTACCGGCACCGGACCGGCGATACGGCGGGACTGGCCGACAGCAACGTCAATTCGCTCGCCGAGGTGCGGCGTGGCGAGCTGTGGGTTGCCACGGACGACGGCGTGAGCATCCTCGACCTCGGCACGGGAGCCTGGAGGCAGATTCTCACGGGATGCGTCTGCCTCGACATCGCGTGCGATTCGTCGCGCGACCTGGTGGCCGTCGCCACCTATGGAAACGGAGTCTACGTTTACGATACGCAGCGGCGGCAGCGCGCACACTACCATACCGAGAATACCCCTTTGCAGTCGAACTACCTCCCGGCGCTCGAGTACGATGCGGACGGGAACCTGTGGGTGGCGCAGCTCGATGACCGGACGATGATTCTTGACCGGGGAACCGGCCGCTGGCGGGCGTTCGAGGTGCAGAAGGTGCGGAGCCTGTGCGAGTGCGGGGATTCGACAATCGTGGCCGGCATGGTGGACGGCGTGGCGGTCGTCGCCCGGGAGAGCGGGACAGTCCGGCGGCTGTTCGATGCGACGGCGCTGGCCGGACGCGATGTCAACACCTTCGTGCAGGCGGTGACGCCGAAGGAGGACGGGCGGGTCTGGCTGGGAACCGACGGCGGCGGGCTCTGCCTGCTGGATTTGCGGGACGGCTCCTACCGGCAGCTGACAACCGAGAACCGGTTGCCGTCGAACCGTGTCTCGGGGCTGGTCACGGACCGCAACGGCAACCTCTGGATCGGAACGGACCACGGCCTGTCGTGCCTGGCTGCCGACAGCGATTCGCTGATTTACGACCTCAATTACCGGCAGATTCTGCGCCGGAGCTTCAACCGCTCGGCGGCCGCGCTGCTTTCCGACGGCCGAATCGCGATGGGCAGCACCTCGGGGCTGCTGATCTTCTACCCGCATGTCTCGCAGGGCGTGCACAGCCCCCACGAGCTGCGGCTGACCGACTTCCGCGTGGACAACCTCGACGAGGCGGAGAGCCGGAAGCGGCGGGCCGGATGGAACCGGATGCTGCGCGAGGGAAGAATCGAACTGGGGCATCGGCACAACTCCTTTTCGATGATGCTGGAGAGCATCTGTTACCGCTATGGCGACGACCTGGCCTACCGGTATTGTCTGGAGGGCTTCGACCGGACGTGGAGCCCGTTGAGCCGCGACGTCGTCGTGCAATACAAGAACCTGCAACCCGGGAGCTACCTTTTCCGCGTCCGGTCGTACAGCCTCAACAGCGGAACGACCCTCGATGAACGGAGCGTGGAGATTGTCATCGGCCATCCCTGGTGGTGGAGCTGGTGGGCGTGGGCCATCTACGGCGTGCTTGCCGTGACGGCGGTCTGCGCCCTGTGGCGCTACAAGCACCGCAAACTGCAACTGCGCTACATGAATGACAAAATGGCCTTTTTCGTGAGCATCGCCCACGACATACGCACACCGCTTACGCTGGTCAAGGCGCCGTTGGACCTGCTTGATGCCGACTGCAGCCTCGGTCCCGAGACCCGGCAGCAGGTCGACCTCGCCCGCCTGAATCTGCACAGGCTGCTCGACATGCTGTCGCAGCTCTTCGAGTTCGAACGCATGGAACACATGCGGCAGCAGCCCCATTGCGGGCCCGTGTCGCTGAACGATGCGGTCGGGGAACTTGTGACGGCCTTCGTGCCGCTGTGTCAGCACGAGGGAATCGACCTGCATGTCGGGGAGATTCCCGAGGGGCTCTGTGTCGAGGCGGACGTGCGGCTGCTGAACCGGATACTGAATAATCTGCTTTCGAATGCGGTCAAGTACACCCCGGAGGGCGGATGGGTGAGCATCCGGGCCGAAGAGACCCGGCAGACGGTCTGCATCAGCGTGTCGGACAACGGAATCGGCATTCCCGAAAAGGAGCAGCGCCGGCTCTTTACGAGTTTCTTCCGCGCCCGCAACGCTATCAACTCGCAGGCGCCCGGAACTGGGCTGGGCCTCTCGCAGGCAAAGCGGTTCGCGCTGCTGCTGGGCGGCGACATCACCTTCAGGTCCGAAGAGGGAAAGGGTTCGACCTTCATGCTGACCCTGCGGCGGAGCGAACTCCCGCAGCTCCCGGTCGGGAACAGCGCGGCATCGGACAAAAATCCCGGGGAGGACCCCGCCTCGTCCTCGCGTGACACGATTCTGGTGGTCGACGACAACGACGAGCTGCGCCGTTTCCTGCATGACATCTTCTCGCCCGAATACCGGGTCGTGCTCCGCAGCGATGCGGCTTCGGCGCTCAGCTACCTCGAAACGGAGTATCCGAGCATCATCATCTCGGACGTCATGATGATTGGCATGCAGGGGGATGAGATGTGCCGGTTGATCAAGAACAACCCCGTGACGGCAGGTATCCCCGTGCTGCTGCTGACGGCCAAGGCCAACAACCGGGCAATGGTCGAGGGACTGGAGATGGGGGCCGACGATTACATTGCCAAGCCGTTCGACGTGGCGGTCCTGAAGGCCCGGGTCCACACCCATATCGCCAACCGGCACCGCCTGCACGAGTATTACGGCAAGATTGCCCTGCAGCGCGAGGGCGTGCCGCACGATGCGGGGGTTCAGCCCAACGAGGCGGACTGCGATTTCGTGAAGCGGGCCCGGCAGATTGTCGAGTCGCATCTGGCGGACACGGAGTTCGATATCGAGCATCTGTGTCGTGAAATGGCCATGTGCCGGACGCTCTTCTACGAACGACTGAAGACGCTCATGGGGCAGACCCCGCAGGAGTTCATCCGGATGATCCGGCTGGACCATGCCGAGATGCTGCTCTCGCGGGGCGAGCCGGTGATCGACGTGGCCGTCAAGACGGGATTCGCCAACGTAAAGTATTTCAGTACGGTGTTCAAGAAGCATTACGGTGTCCCGCCGAGCCGCTACCATGCGAAATGATAGGGAACAAACCTGCGGCGCGAGCAATCAAACCCGGTCGGAGCAATCGGTCGCTATCTTTGCGACATATTGATACTGACCTATGATACGGATTTTACTGAAAACAATCTTTCTGTTCATGCCGGGGATGATCTGGGGCAGCTGCTCGTCCGGCGAAAAAGCGGAAACGGCTGCGGGGCTGACCCTGCAGCGGGTGACGACCTACACGCTGGCGGCGTCCGGCGGCGAGGTCGGCATTACGTGCAGTTCCGCCCTGCCCGTCACGGCCCGGAGCAATCAGTCGTGGCTGACGCTCACGGATCAGACGCAGCAGGGGAACACCCGGACCTTTACGTTCGGCGCCGCAGCCAACGGGGGCGCGGCCCGCGAGGCGACCGTTACCCTGACGTCGGGTTCCGAGGAGCTCTCGGTGACCGTCAGCCAGCAGCGCCGTTACGATCAGCCGTCGCTGCCGTCGAACGATGCCACACGCCTGGCCGTCGCGTTGTCTCCGGGGTGGAATCTTGGCAATCAGCTGGATGCGCACAACAACGGCGTGGCCAGCGAAACGGCCTGGGGCAACATGGCGGCTACGCAGACCCTTTTCAACCAGCTCAAGCGTCAGGGTTTCAAATCGGTGCGCATTCCGGTGACGTGGCTCGGCAAGACGGGTGACGCGCCCGACTATGTGCTCGACGGGAAGTGGCTGGACCGGGTCGAGCAGGTGGTAGGATATGCCGGCAAATGCGGCATGAATGCCATTATCAACATCCACCACGACGGATACGGCAGCCAGTATTGGTTGAACATCAAGCGTGCCGCGACCGATGCCGCCTACAACGAGGAGGTCAAGGCGCGGTTGGGTGCCGTCTGGCGGCAGATCGCCGAGCGTTTCATCGAGACGGACGATTTCCTGATTTTCGAGCTGCTGAACGAAATCCAGGATGGCGGATGGGGTAACGGCGAGAACCGCAACGACGGCGGGAAGCAGTATGCCGTATTGAACGAGTGGAACCAGCTGGCGGTCGATGTGGTGCGTGCGACGGGAGGTAAAAACGCCACGCGATACCTGGCGGTTGCCGGATACAGCGCCAACCCCGAGTTGACGATGGCCCACCTGGAACTGCCCGACGATCCGGCGGAGGGACGCCTGCTGGTCTCGGTGCACAGTTATGACCCTGCGGAGTTTGCACTCAATGCCCGGTATTCCGAATGGGGCCATACGGGCGACCCGGCCAAAAAGGCGTCGTGGGGCGATGAGGAGTTTATCCGCGGCATGTGCGCCGATCTGTATGAGAAGTATGTGTCGAAGAATATTCCCGTCTATTTCGGTGAGTTCGGATGCGTGCACCGGGCACAGCCGCGGGCCGAGAGTTTCCGCAAATACTACCTCGAATATTTCTGCAAGGCGGCCCGCACGTATGGCATTGCGGTGTTCTACTGGGACAACGGCAATGCGGGCACGGGAGAGGAGTGCTTTGGCCTGTTTAACCATTCGACCGGCGAGTTCCTCAACAACGGAGAGGAGATTGTCGACACGATGGTAAAGGGCTATTGCACCGACGACGAGTCATACACGCTGGAAACCGTGTATGATAACGCACCGGAATAGTCGGTAGCAATTCCAAGTGCGGCGGATGCCCATCCGCACCGCGCATGGGTTGTCTCGGTTTCGCGGATCTTCATGCAGGGATAGGATATTTGATAGAGGGCGGAAATAGCCCGAAGGCATGAACCGCGCATCCCGACCGGTCGGGGCGCGATGCATGTGGAGACAGTTATGGTTGGCCGCTGGAAGGGGAGGCTTGTTGCCGATCCTTCCGCGGCCTTCCCGTATATCTGCATCAAAAAGAAAGAATCTGCTAATATGATGCCCTTTGTTCTCCGTTATCAGTTGAATATTTTATGTCGTATTGTTCGAGGACTTGCAACGTGTTGTTCGAGGATTTGCAACGTGCCGAACAACTCCTGCGCAACCTCAAATGATTGAGGCTGCCGATGAATTTGTGGATGAATTTCAGCTAAACAGGATATTCTACCATTGGAGCAGATCAGTCCCTTCAAAAAAATGGTAGCCGGATACCTCAATGCAATTTCTGGAGCGGTTATACCATATTTGCATCTTGCGGCCACAAAGGCTGCCAGCTGCCCTTTGGATATTTACGGTAGCGACACCTCTGTTTATAAACTCCCTGATTATGTCATTCGGGTCGATTCCGGCTTTCTCCAGGATTCCGTCTTTGTCGTTGAACATTTCGCAAAGCTGCTCCACATCCATCTTGGCCAGATCAATAATCGTATTCATGTTATTTGTTGTTTTCTTGTTGGTTAAGTGCTGCGCATTGGAGGCTTGTCCCAATATGTTAATGGTTGTTTTACGCTGATGTAATTATGGGCTGTCCCGCAAAATATGGGTTGTATCACAAAAATAATAAATAATATCCGAATAGCTCCTTGACAGTCTGTTTTAAGTAATTGGGTCTAGTCGACAAAAAGTAGGATAAAATTCATGCAAGGCATTGATTTTAATATCTTTGCGAGGATTATTACTGATTATGGTTAAAAAAAATGCTTTTTCTGTGGGTCTCCCAATGTGGTCAAGAATGGCCTGAGAGGCAGGAAACAACAATATAAATGCAGGATTGCGGCCGCCAATTTTTAGGTGGTATCCGGCGCGACAAGTCCCAGGTCATCTCGGAGTACATCGAGGGCAAGCAGACACGAAAACAGCTTGCGGCAAAATACGGTGGGTCTGTTAGGACGATAGAGCGAGACCTGGAGGGGATGCGCTACGTCCAGAAAGTGTCAAAGGACAAGAGTGTTGTAATCCAGATGGATACAACCTACTGGGGTAGAGACTTCGGACTGATGGCGATAAAGGACGCCTACAGGAACAAGATCCTATGGCGCAAGTATGTCAGATACGAGACGATAGCGGGCTATTTGGAGGGCGTGAGTTGGCTCAAGGAGCATGGCTTCAGGATATACGGTGTGGTCATAGACGGTCTGCGCGGCCTGGCGGAAGCTCTGAGAACATATCCGGTCCAGCACTGCCAGTTCCACCAGATGATGACGGTAAGGCATTATCTGACCGGAAATCCCGACATTGAGACCTCCCGGGAGCTTCTTTCTCTCTCCTGCGGCATGTCCAGGATGGACAAGGACAGTTTCATCGGTGCCTTCGATGAATGGTACGTCAAATATAAGGATGTCCTGAACGAAAGAGTGCATGACAGGAGGATGAAGACACCTCCTTATATGAGGCCAAGGCTCAGGAGTGCATATATCAGCATTAAAAGGAACATGAAACGCCTATGGACATTCTACGACTACAAGGACAGGGTCATACCGAATACGAACAATGGACTGGAGGCGGTGTTCGCTGACATCAAGTCAAAAGTAAGGGCCCATAGCGGACTTACAAGGGAACACAGAATGAAACTTATTGACGAATACATATCTCGCCATTATTGACATATATATCATGAATTTTGTCCACTAGGCCGAAATCTTTTATGTGACCGAAGAACGCCTCAATAGAGTTTGAGGATTTAGGTACATTAGGGTATCGCGTGTATGAAAACAGATCGGGGATGGCACGCTTGATATACACTTCGATGCAGCATCTTATGCGTAAACCACCATCTTCCCGACTCTTCATCTACTGTTTTTTCATTGATAAATGGCTCGTGTTGCCGATGCCAGTCAACAAAAGCGCGTATCCATAGCTGTGCCTCATCATGTGTTTGTACTCCATTTAACAAGTGCACCAGTTCGAGCAGTTCCTGTGCCGCTACGGTCTGTGGTTTGCGTGTAATCCACGTCTCTATCTCTCGCGCCACATGTACCGTACAACGCTGTAGAATCGCCTCCGGACACACTTCCCGCACGGCTTTTATGATGTTCGGAGCTCCATCACATGTGACACTCTCAATTTGAATGCCGACATCGTGGATAGCCTTTAGGCCTGCTTTCAGATCCCGCAGTGTTTCACTCCTGGTTATGCGATAGAGGAGGGTCATCTTGATGTTGTGATCCCGATATACAACCAGACAAATCTTATTTGAGAAGTAGGTGCCGTCGATCAGAAGATTGACCTTCTCGCGTCGCTGTATCTGCCATAAAGGACACTGGGGCAAGAGCCGATAGAAGTATCTTTTTAGGCTGCGTTCGCTGTATCCGCTCTCACTCGCAAGGTCACATATACGCTGTTTGCCGCGAACCCAACGCGCGAACCATATAAACTTGTTTTTATCGGAAATCCAAACTCGACGATCCGTAAAAGAGCTGCCACAATTCTTACAATAATAGCGGGTGTATCCGCTTCGAGTACCCCATTTTATTGTCTCAAAAAAGCCGCAATGAGGACATCGTATTTTTCGTTTTTTTGACATAAAAATAGAGATTAGTAGAAACCGGTTTCTACTAATCTCTGTTTTATCCTTATAACTGCCAAATATTAGGTAGGTTACATTTTATATCACCAACCATTTTTGGCATCGTTACCATACATCCGCCCACAGTTCTCACCGCAGCCACACGTCCGCGGCATCCCGACGCGGCATCCAACCGCTACATCCGCCGCGGCACTCCGCCGCAGCCGCTATTCGTAAAGCAGGTAGCGCGCCCGCAGCGTGCGGTAGCGCACAAGGTCATCGGTCCAGCGGGCACGAATTTCCTCCTCCGAAGCCCCCGCGAGAATCATCTCCCGCACGTAGCCCACGCCGATCAGCTTCTCGAACATCGGCGTGAAGAAGCGCTCGCCCATCCCCAGGTTGCGGCAGGCGGCAATCAGCCACCCAAGCGACAGCCCCACGCCGCGCGCCTCCTCCAGCGGCATCGTGCTCAAATCCTCGCCGCGGCACTCCTCGCCCTCGAGCGGCGGATGCTTGGCCCCGGCCGTCGGGCGGGGCGTGAAGCGGTCCGCCCAGGCCGCGCCGCGGAGCGCCGGATGGCCGTAGCACTCAAACGGGCGGTCCGTGCCGCGCCCCACGCTCACGGGCGTCCCCTCGAAGAGGCAGAGCGACGGGTAGAGGTAGACGGCGCGCTGCGTCGGCAGGTTGGGCGACGGCGCCACGGGCAGCAGATACTCCGTGGCATGGGTGTAGTTGCGGCACGCAACGACCGTCAGCCGGCACGGGGCGCACCACCCCTCGCCGACCGCCATGCGGGCAATCTCGCCCATCGTCAGCCCGTGCAGCACGGGAATCGGCAGCGCCCCGACACCCGAGGCGTAGCGCATGTCGAGCAGCGGGCCGTCGATCTTCTCGCCGTGAGGGTTCGGGCGGTCCAGCACGATGACCTCGTGGCCGTAGTCGGCGCAGGCCTCCATCATGCGCAACATGGCGATATAATAGGTATAGAAGCGCAGCCCGACATCCTGCATGTCGACCACCAGCACGTCGAACGATCGCATCGCCTCGTCCGAGGGACGGCGCGTGTTGCCGTCGTAGAGCGAGCGGATCGGAATGCCCGTGCGTGCATCGATCGAACTGGAGACATGCTCGCCCGCATCGGCCGTGCCGCGGAATCCGTGCTCGGGCGAGAAGATCGCCCCGACATCGAAGCCCCGCGCGTGGAGCAGGTCGACCAGGTGGACCCGCCCCGCGGCATCGGTCGCGACGGGCCGACCCGCACGGTCCACGACGCCGGGCAGCTCCGCCACGGAGGTGTGGTTGGCCAGCACGGCGACGCGCCGCCCGGCCAGCAGCGGGAAATAGCGGGCCGTGTCGGTCATGCCGACCAGCACGGGGGTGCGGGCCGCGACATCGAGCGCCGCCAGCACGCAACAGATCAGAAGCAGTCGTTTCATAAGGCAGGGATAATGATACAAAGATAGGATTTTCCGCCGGATTCGGGCAGGCAGTTATGTATTTCGGGCGAAATCCGCATCTTAAGGAAAAACCCACCGCCATGCTATCACTCATCAGAAAGAGTCTGCCGGCACTCTGCCTGCTGCTCGCCGCAACCGGAGCCCACGGTCAGCTCCCGGAGGAGGAAAAGCGCCGTATCGGGGAGTTAACGGCCCGATTTGCCGAGGCGCTTCAGACGCCGGACGAACGCCTGCTCGACGCCTTCTTCGAGCGCTGGCAGCAGCAGGAGCTGACAATCGGTGCCGGGGAGCCGCTCATCGACACCCTCTACCGGCTGGCCACCGACACCGTCACCCTGAAGCGGCTCGGGATCGGGAAAATCATCCCGCGGCCCCGGTCCCGCTACGACATCCTGCCACAGACGAAATACTGCATCCTTCCCGATACGCTGCAACTGACCGACATCCACAGGATCGACCAGGACCGGATGACCCTTGCCGACCGGCTCGACACCCTGCCCGACGGGCGGATGGTGTGCATCAACAGCAGACAATACCCGGTATCCGGAATCGCCTTTTTCCCGCGTTCCCGGCATCCGGAGCGGACACGCTACCTGACACGGGTCTACCAACACGCCGTCATGGATGCGATCGACTCGGTGTGGGCCCTGACCTGTCAGAAAGCCTACAGCGGGGTGACAGAGGGAAAAGGTGAGGAGCTGCTGCGTCGGTTGGACGAGCGGATCTCCGGGCTGATTCCATACGATTCATACAACTGGTATCTCGAATACTATCCGGAGGCCTGCGTCCAGTATATCGCCGTGAACGAAAGCCGCAGCAGGGCCGCCGCGGGAATCATCCTGCAAAGCACGATATACAGCGGCCGCTACAAGACCTTCCGGGTGGACCTTGCGCCCGACGGCAACGGAGCGTGGCACGCCGTGCGGCTGGTCTTCACGGGCGTGCTCTACATACACATCGACTTTTTCTGACCGGCCCGCACCCGCCGCACCGACCGCACCCGTCCGGCCACCGCATGAGAAGGCCCTTCTTCCGGAGCAACCGGAGAAGGGCCAATCCCATACACGATATCACGGTAACGCACCGCAAAGGACCGTTTCGGGGAGCCTGCGCTCCGACAAAAAAGCTCCGCGAAGCACCCCGGGCAGTCAGGCCGCTACGCCTGCCCGCCGAACTCCATCAGGTAGGCCTTGATGAAGGCATCCAGATCGCCGTCCATCACCGCCTCGACGTTCGAGGTCTGCACGCCCGTGCGGTGGTCCTTCACGCGGCGGTCATCGAAGACGTAGGAACGGATCTGCGAGCCCCACTCGATCTTCTTCTTCGAGGCTTCGAGCGCCTGCTGCGTCGCCATGCGCTTGTCCAGCTCGCGCTGGTAGAGCTTCGAGCGCAGGATGCGCATCGCGTTCTCGCGGTTCATCAGCTGCGAGCGCGTCTCCATGTTCTCGATCAGGAACTCCACGGGTTCGCCCGTGTCGGGGTCCTTGCCGTGGTAGCGCAGCCGCACGGCCGTCTCGACCTTGTTGACGTTCTGGCCGCCGGCACCCGACGAACGGAAGGTGTCCCACTCGATGTCCGCCGGGTTGATCGTGATCTCGATCGTGTCGTCCACGGCCGGCGAGACGAAAACCGACGCGAAGGTCGTCTGCCGCTTGTTGTTGGCGTTGAAGGGCGACAGGCGCACCATGCGGTGCACGCCGTTCTCGCTCTTGAGGTACCCGTAGGCGTAGTCGCCCTCGAACTCGATCGTGCAGGACTTCACGCCCACCTCGTCGCCCGCCTGGTAGTCGAGCGTCTTGACCTTGTAGCCGTGGGCCTCGCCCCAGCGCGTATACATGCGCAGCAGCATCGACGCCCAGTCGAGCGCCTCGGTGCCGCCGGCTCCGGCGTTGATGTCCATGATGGCGCCCAGCTTGTCCTCGTCGCGCCGCAGCATGTTGCGCATCTCGAGCTTCTCGATGCGCTCCAGCGTCCGGGCATACTGCTCGTCCAGCTCGGCCTCGCTCACCACGCCCTCCTTCACGAAGTCGGGCATCAGCTGCAGGTCCTCGACCTCGCGGCGCACGGCGTCGTAATCCTCAACCCACGCCTTGATCGCGGCCACCTTGCGCAGCTGCTCGCGCGCCGCGGCCGGATCGTCCCAGAAGTTCGGCTCCTGGGTCTTCTCCTCCTCGTTGCGCAGGTCGATGCGCTTCTGCTCGATGTTCAGGCAGCGCTCCAGCGCCTCGCGGCGCGTCTCCATCTCCTTGATCTGTTCCGTAAGTACCATATATATTCTCGTCGTCGTCAGAATGTCATCTTCAGTTTCCGTGCCGCGAACTGGAGGATGAAGTCCGCCGTCGCCTCGTCGCCCAGCGCCGAGGTGTTCACGCACAGATGGTAGGTCGCCGCGGCGCCCCAGGTCCGCAGGCTGTAGTAGTTGTAGTAGTCGGCGCGGCTGGCGTCGCCCCGCTCCATCATCGTGCGGGCCTCCTCCTCCGTGCAGCCTGTCCGCGTGCGGATGCGCCGCACGCGGTCGTCGTCATCGGCCGTGATGAAGACGTTGACCGCCCGCGGATGGTCGCGCAGAATATAGTCCGCACAGCGCCCCACGAAGATGCACGACTCGCGCGAGGCGAGGTCGCGGATCACGTCGCTCTGCACCTTGAAGAGGGCGTCGTTCGACAGCACGTTGTTCACGCTGCTCATGTCGGCGCCGAAGGGCGAGCGCAGGTAGGCGATCATCGTCGCGAAGACGCCGTGCCCCTGCTTCTCGTCGACCTTCTCGAAGCACGCGGGGCAGAGGCCGCTCTGCTTGGCGGCCAGCGTCAGCAGCTCCTTGTCGTAGAGGCGGATGCCCAGCCGGCGGGAGATGATCTCGCCGACGGCGCGGCCGCCGCTGCCCAACTGGCGGCCGATGTTTATCACGAACAGCTCTTTCATAACACAGCAGGTTTGTCGGCCGCGGAGCGGGCCGAGAGTTCGGCCCGGAATTTCCGCAGCTGGTGTGTCAGCATGAAGAAGGCCACGACCGTAGCGAGGAAGTCCGAGAGCGGCATGGCGCACCAGACGCCCCAGCTGCCGTCCCACGGCGTCGAGACCTCGAAGAAGCGGGGCAGGAAGAGCAGCCCCGGCATGAGGAAGAGCAGCTGGCGCGAGAGCGACATGAAGATCGCCTTGCCGGCCATGCCGATGCTCTGGAAGAAGTTGGTCGCCACCATCTGGAATCCGATGATCGGGAAGAAGACGAAGACGATGCGCATGCCCTCGACCGAGAGGCGGATCAGCTCCTCGTCCGAGGTGAAGAGCGAGACGGCCAGCCGCGGCGCAAACTCCCCGACGAGGAATCCCGCCGTCGTGATGCCCACCGCGCAGACGATCGTCAGTTTGAGCACCCGCAGCACGCGGTCGTACTGCTGCGCACCGAAGTTGTAGCCCGCAATGGGCTGCATGCCCTGGTTGACGCCCATGACGATCATCACGAAGACGAAGGCCAGGCGGTTCACGATGCCGTAGGCGCCGATCATCAGGTCGCCGCCGTAGGTTTTCAGCCCCTTGTTGATGAGGATGACGATGAAGCAGGCCGTGAGGTTCATCAGGAAGGGCGACATGCCGATGGCCAGCACGTCGCGCACGATGCGGCGGCGCAGGCGGTAGATGCCGCGCCGGAAGTGGATCAGCTCCGAACGGTCCGAAAGCAGGCGGAACTGCCAGACGAGCGAGATGATCTGCGCCAGCACCGTGGCGATGGCCGCGCCGCGGATGCCCCAGCCGAAGCCGTAGATGAAGATCGGGTCGAGGATCGTATTGATGATCACGGTGTTGATCGTGGCGTACATCGCCTTGCGCGGATGGCCCGAGGCGCGCAGCACGGAGTTCAGACCGAGGTACATGTGCGTGATGACGTTGCCCAGCAGGATGACGGTCATGTATTCGCGGGCATAGCCGATCGTGGCATCGCTCGCCCCGAAGAAGTAGAGGATCGGGTCGAGGAAGAGCAGCGCCACCAGTCCGAAGCCCACGCCCAGCAGCAGGTTGAGCATCACGACGTTGCCCAGCACGCGCTGCGCCGTGGCGTAGTCGCGCTGCCCGAGCCGCATGGAGATGAGCGTCGCGGCGCCCACGCCCACGAGCGAGCCGAACGCCGCGGCGAGGTTCATCAGCGGGAAGGTCAGCGCCAGGCCCGAGATGGCCAGCGGACCCACGCCGTGGCCGATGAAGATGCTGTCGACCATGTTGTAGAGCGACGAGGCCGTCATGGCGACCACCGCCGGCACGGCATACTGCATGAGCAACTTGCGGATACGCTCGGTCCCGAGCTCCATTGCCGCGGATTTGGGTTGTGTAGTCGACATAAACGTTCTGTTTTTTCTTTACCGCGGCACTGCGCGGTCGAGCTTTCCAAACCACTCCCGGTAAAGTTCCGGATCGGTGGAAATACCCAACTCCTCGGTACTGAACGCGGAGGTTTCGTCCGAGTACCACTGTCGCAAAACATAGATAATGAGAGTCACCTCCGAGGTCAGTCCGGCCGGTGCGACCCGGAAACTCATCCGGCGTATCTCCCCGGCAACCGGAATCATCGAAGCGATCTCGACAGGCAGCACCTGCCGGGCCACGACGATTCCCGAAGCCCTGTCCGCACTCTCGATCAGGCACCCCTCAGCAAGGAGCAGATCGACCAGCAGCGCATAACACTCCTCCACACCGACCGTCATCGGGTGCCGTGTCAGCGAAGCAATTTGCTGCGGATCGGGAGTCCCCTCCACGACCGATGTATGCTCACGCACCTGCAGGGCCGTCATGGGTGTACACCCGACCAGCGCCGTTGCGACAAACAGCATGCCCGGGCAGACGCATCTGCGGAAAAGAGCTGTCCAGATCATCCTCACGCCCCATTATTCGAGTTCCCAGTCCGATCCGTCCTTGCGGTCCTTGACGCGGATGCCTGCGGCGGAGAGCCCGTCGCGGATGCGGTCCGACGCGGCCCAGTCCTTCGCGGCGCGGGCCTTGAGGCGCTCGGCCAGAAGCATCTCCACGAGCGGCGTCACGTAGTCGCGCCCGGCGGCCGTTCCGGCGGCCTTCTCGTCCTTGAGTCCGAGGATGTCAAAGGCGTAGCGGCGCACGGTCGCGCGCAGCGTCTCGAGGTCGGCCGCGGTGATCGTCTGCGTGCCGTCGGCCAGCTGGTTGATGTGGCGCACCCAGTCGAAGAGCGCCGAGATGACCATCGGCGAATTCAGGTCGTCGGCCATCGCCTCGGCGCAGCGGCGCTCCAGCTCGGCGGAGTCGACCGTCGACTTTTCGGAGGGCTTGATGCGCCCGAGCGTCTCGATGCCCTTCATCAGGCGGTCGAGACCCTTCTCGGCGGCCTGCAGGGCCTCGTTCGAGAAGTCGAGCGTCGAGCGGTAGTGGGCCTGCAGGACGAAGAAGCGGATCGTCATCGGCGAGTAGGCCTGCGCCAGCAGCTTGTGGCTGCCGGTGAAGAGCTCCTCGAGCGTGATGAAGTTGCCCAGCGACTTGCCCATCTTCTGGCCGTTGATCGTAATCATGTTGTTGTGCACCCAGTAGCGGGCCGAGTCGTGGCCGAGGGCCGCCGTCGACTGCGCGATCTCGCACTCATGGTGCGGGAACATGAGGTCCATGCCGCCGCCGTGGATGTCGAACCGCTCGCCCAGGTAGCGCGTCGACATGGCCGAGCACTCCATGTGCCAGCCGGGGAAGCCGTCGCTCCAGGGCGAGGGCCAGCGCATGATGTGTTCGGGCGAGGCCTTCTTCCAGAGGGCGAAGTCGTAGGAGTGGCGTTTGTCGCCCTGGCCGTCCAGCTCGCGCGTGTTGGCGATGATGTCGTCGAGGTTGCGGCCCGAGAGGCAGCCGTAGTTGTACTTCGCGTTGTACTTCTCGACGTCGAAGTAGACCGAACCGTTCGAGACGTAGGCGAAGCCGTGGTCAAGAATATGCTGCACGAAGGCGATCTGCTCGATGATGTGGCCCGAGGCGCACGGCTCGATCGAGGGCGACTCGACGTTGAGCGCATCCATCGCCCGGTGGTAGCGCTCCGTGTAGTAGTGCGCCACCTCCATGGGTTCGAGCTGCTCGAGGCGCGCCTTCTTGGCGATCTTGTCCTCGCCCTCGTCGGCGTCGTGCTCGAGGTGTCCCACGTCGGTGATGTTGCGCACGTAGCGCACCTTGTAGCCCAGCGACTTGAGGTAGCGGAACAGCAGGTCGAAGGTCACGGCCGGGCGGGCATGGCCCAGGTGGGGGTCGCCGTAGACCGTCGGGCCGCAGACGTACATCCCCACGCGCCCGGGGGTCAGGGGCTCGAACTCCTCCTTGCGGCGGGTGAGCGTATTGTAAAGCACGAGTTTCGTCTCCATAGTCATGATTGTTTTTCCTGCAAAATTAACAAATTTCATCGACATGCGCCCCATTTCGGGAAATAATCCTACCTTTGCCGCACACAAAACCGCCGCGGCGGAGCCCGCCCGGGCTTCGGTCCGCACCCGCGGCGGGGAGGGCGCAGTGCGACGGATGCCGCGCACCCCGACCCGAAGTGCGGCCCGCAGGCCGCACGAACCGGATGCCGACCGTCCGGTCCCGAACAAAACACGACACTTGCAACGATGACATTCCAGGAACTGAATCTGACGGAACCCCTGCTGCGGGCCGTCACGGAGAAGGGTTACCGGACCCCCACGCCGATCCAGCAGCAGGCCATCCCGCCCGCCCTGGCGGGGCGCGACCTTCTGGGCTGCGCCCAGACCGGCACGGGCAAGACGGCGGCCTTCACGCTGCCGATCCTCCAGCATCTGGCCGCCGAGCCGGTCCGCGGCCGACGTCCCATCCGGGCGCTGGTGCTCACCCCCACGCGCGAGCTGGCCATCCAGATCGACGACTGCTGCCGCGACTATGCACGCCACACGGCCGTGCGCCACGCCGTCATCTTCGGCGGCGTGAGCCAGCGCCCGCAGGTCGAGGAGCTCGCCCGCGGCGTCGACCTGCTCATCGCCACACCGGGACGCCTGCTCGACCTGATCGGGCAGGGCTTCATCTCGCTCGACGCCGTGCGCCACTTCGTCCTCGACGAGGCCGACCGCATGCTCGACATGGGCTTCATCCACGACATCCGCCGCATCCTGCCCCTGCTGCCCGCCCGGCGGCAGACGCTCCTCTTCTCGGCGACGATGCCTCCCGAGATCGAGCGGCTGGCCGCGACGATTCTGCACGATCCCGTGCACATCACCGTCACGCCCCCGGCCTCGGTCGTCGAGACCATCCGCCAGCAGATTCTCTTCGTCGAGAAGGCCGACAAGCGCGAGCGGCTCACCGAGCTGCTGCACGAGCGCAGCGAGGAGTCCGTGCTGGTCTTCTCGCGCACGAAACACGGCGCCGACCGCATCGCCCGCCAACTCACACGGGCGGGCATCGAGGCGCGGGCGATCCACGGCGACAAGTCGCAGGGAGCGCGCGAACGGGCCCTGGGCGACTTCCGCACGGGGGCCTGCCGCGTGCTGATCGCCACCGACATCGCGGCGCGCGGCATCGACATCCGCGAGCTGCCGCTCGTGGTGAACTTCGACCTGCCGGAGGTGGCCGAGACCTACGTCCACCGCATCGGCCGCACGGGCCGCGCCGGATCGGCCGGCCAGGCCCTCTCGTTCTGCGCCCCGGAGGAGCGCGAGCTGCTCGACGCCATCCTGAAGCTCACGGGCCTCATGCTCGCCGAACAGTCCGACGGCACCTTCCTGCTCGAAGCGCAGCCCGCCGCACCGGCCAAAGCGGCAAAGGCCTCCGGCCCGGCCAAAGCGGCGAAAAACGGCCGCGGCGGAAAGACTGCGGCCCCGGCCGCACACCCGCACACTATCCGCCCCGCCGCCGTGCGGACAGCAAAGGCTCCGGCTGCCGGCACGTCCGCCGACGCCAACCGTCCGGACCCCGCCGCCGGAAAAACGCAGAAACGCTCCGCCGGCAGGCACCCCGCAGACACCGACACTGTCTCTTATACACATCTGACGCTGCCGACGATAAGGCTC
>ENA-OYWC01000212-OYWC01000212.1-human-gut-metagenome-genome-assembly--contig:-NODE-212-length-26712-cov-11.450763_pt1 | contig 26712 bp, 22 predicted proteins | sample MGYA00244165_ERZ653387 | MGnify/ENA primary metagenome ERZ653387 (study PRJEB26926, sample SAMN06164974) | human gut metagenome | biome: ENVO:00009003; feature: ENVO:2100002; material: ENVO:00002003...
CGGCGGCGTGGTCCTGCGTCGAAAAGATGTTGCACGAGCACCAGCGCACGTCGGCACCCAGCTCGACGAGCGTCTCGATGAGGACGGCCGTCTGGATGGTCATGTGCAGCGAGCCCATCACGCGCACCCCCTTGAGGGGCTTTTTCGGGCCGTACTTGCGGCGCACGGCCATCAGACCGGGCATCTCGTGCTCGGAAATTTCAATCTCCTTGCGTCCCCACTCGGCCAGCGACATGTCGGCGACCTTGTAGGGCAGTGTCAAATCCAGAAACATAGCTTTACTTCTATTATTTGAGATTCATTTTCAGATTCATGATCTGCTCCTTGTCGCGCGCGATCTGCGCACGCAGCTCCTCGACCGTATCGAAGCGGCGCTCGTCACGCACCTTGCGCAGCAGGACGACGCGCACCTCGCGCCCGTACAGCGACCCCTCGAAGCCGAAGAGGTGGGTTTCGAGGTGGCGCGGCTGCCCGCCGACCGACGGGTTGCGGCCCAGGTTCGACATGGCGCGGTAGCGCACGCCGCCGACCTCGACCAGCGAGGCGTAGACCCCGTCCTCGGCCGCAAGCGCCTCGTCGACGGCCAGGTTGGCCGTCGGAAAGCCCAGCTCGCGTCCCAGGCGCCGCCCGTGCTCGACCACGCCCCGGATCTCCGCCACGGGCACCGCGTCGGCAGGCATATTCTCCGCGGAGGCAACTCCCGCCTCGGAAGCCGCACCGGCAGGCGGATTTTCCACAGGGGTCAATCCCGCCTCGGGAGCCGCACCGGCAGGCGGTTTTTCAACAAAGCCCGTCCCCTCCGCGGGATGTGCAGCCGCAGAGGCTGCCGCACGCTCCGTTTCGCGGCCATCCGCCGCGGAAACTCCGGCTGCCGCACAACGGGGCGCGGCGTCCGCTGCCCCCGCAGCGTCGCAGCCGTCCCGCACGGGCAGCCCGGCGGTGTGCTCTCCGGCGAAATGTTCCATCAGATCTTTTCGGTGAGTTTGCGCACCAGCGTGAATTGCGAGAAGAACTCCTTGGCAAAGACGCGGATGACCGTATAGGAGGGGATGGCCAGCAGCATGCCGAGGATGCCGGCCAGCGATCCGGCGATGAGGATCACCAGGAAGACCTCCAGCGGGTGGGCCTTGACCCGCTCGGAATAGAGCGTGGGCTGGATGACGAAGTCGTCGAGCCCCTTCAGGATCAGCAGCGACCCGGCAATAACGAAGGCCGTATGGCCGACCGACATCCCCTCGATCGGGGTGATGATCCCCACGAAGACCGAGAAGATGCCGCCGATGAGCGGCCCGGCATAGGGTACGACGTTCATCACGCCCATGACCAGCCCGATAAACGAGGCGTCGGCGGCCTTCATGCCGAAGGCCATCATCACCAGCGTGACGGCCACCATGAGCATCAGGCTCTCGGAGAGAATGCCCGTGAAGTAGCGCGAGAGCAGCACCGTGACCGAATCGAGCGCCCGCGTGATGTTGTCGTGGTAGCGTTCGGGGAAGACGGCCGTGACCATGGCATAGAACAGGCCGTCGTCCTTGAGGAAGAAGAAGGTGATGAACGAGATGGAGAAGAGGGCGATCACCGACGAAAGCACGACGCCGACAACCGACGAGAAGAGCCGGTTGACCGACTCCATGTCGACCACCTGACGGAACATGGCCACCAGCTCGTCCGAGAGCGAGAAGCTGCTCTCCGAGAGGGCAAAGAGGTTCTGAAGGTCCTGCTGCATGCGGGCGATGGGTTCGCCGATGCTGTTGACGACCGAGGCGAAGTCGACGGTCGAGAACTGGTTGATCTTGTTGAAGACCAGCGGCACGAAGAGCGAGCAGCAAAGCGCGAACAGGGCCCAGATGACCACGAGCGTCACCAGTGCGGCGAGCCAGCGCGGCACGCGCCATCCGCGCACGTGCAGCGCCGCAAGGCGGTTGACCAGCGGCCGGCCCATGACGGCCAGCACGGCCGAGACGAGGATGTAGACGACGATCGACGAGAAGTACCAGATCAGGAAGAGCACGGCCGCGGCGACGGCCGTCCCCGCGATGAACTTCAGGAAGGTCTGGGGTGTCGTTTTCATTGCCGCGAGCTATTCGATCTCCTTGCGCAGACGGGCGATGGGCGTCTGCGATCCGACGGTCGGGTCGCCGATCTCGACCAGCAGTTCGCTCTCCTTCGGCACGAGCACGTCGACGCGCGAGCCGAACTTGATGAAGCCGCAGACGCTGTTCTGCTCCACGGGCTCGCCCGGCTTCATGTAGGAGACGATGCGGCGGGCGATGAGCCCCGCGATTTGGCGGAAGAGCACCGGCTGCCCCGACGCCATGCGCACGACGGTCGTCGTGCGTTCGTTTTCTGTCGAGGACTTGGGATGCCACGCCACAAGGAAGCGGCCCGGATGGTATTTGAAATACTCCACCCTGCCGCCCACGGGAACCCAGTTCATGTGGACGTTCGTGATGGACATGAAGATCGAAATCTGGAGCATCTCCTGCTTGAGGTACTCGTTCTCCATGACGACCTCCGTGACGACCACGCGGCCGTCGCACGGCGCGAAGACCAGATCGGCGTCGTGGATGCGCACGCGGCGCGGCTCGCGGAAGAAGGCCACGATGAAGAACCAGAAGAGCAAGAGGAACACCGTACCGCCCCACATCAGCAGATTGGCGGCATCGGTGACCAGCAGGCGGTAGAAGCCCCACCAGATCAGCAGGCAGACGACACCCGAAAAAAAGATGATTTTGTATCCTTCCTTATTGATTCTCATAACACGACGAAGGTTTCGGTTTCAACTCACAGAACAAACCAGAGGTAGACGACCACGAAGGGAGCCGCGAGCAGCATGGCGTCGAAGCGGTCCAGGATGCCGCCGTGGCCCGGGATGATCGTCCCGGAGTCCTTGACGCCGGCCGCGCGCTTGAACATCGACTCCACCAGATCGCCCAGCACGCCCGTCACCGCGGCGACGAGCGCCAGGCCGATCCAGACCCACCACGCCTCGCCCATGCAGCGCGAGGCGACGTATCCCATGACGAGGGCTCCGGCCACACCGCCGAAGAACCCCTCCCACGACTTCTTGGGCGAGAGCCGCTCAAAGAGGCGGTGCCGTCCGAAGGCCATGCCCACGAGGTAGGCGAAGACGTCGTTGGCCCAGATGATGAAGACGAAGAAGAGCATCGTCCACGGATTCCACGCATAACGCCCCACGAAGGGGATGTAGGCCATGAGCGTCAGCGGCAGGGCCACGTAGCAGATGCCCAGCAGCGTCACGCCGACATTCGCCGCGGGGTTCTCGCCCCGGCGGTAGAGCTCGCAGACGAGCATCAGGGGCAGCAACAGCAGCAGGAAGGCCATCCCGGCGGCCAGCAGCGGCCGGAGCCCGCCCGCCGCTCCGGCACTTCCCGAAAGGAAGGCGAAGTTGACGGCAAAGAGCACCACGCCCGTCACCATGCCGATCAGGCGCTGCGGGCGGTCGCCCCGCGCCTCGGCCAGCGCGTAGAATTCGTGCATGCCGCCGACGAGCAGCAGCAGCAGCAGCACGCCGAAGCTCCACGGCGACCAGACGACGGCCCCGAGGACCACCGCGGCAAGTACGATCCCGCTCAACGTGCGGACCGCGAGATTCTTCATCTTGTCAGTCATTTTCAGGCAATCAGGTTAGAGGGTTGTCGCTCTTACTTCTCCCCGGCCGAGGGTGCATCCTCCGCCCGGTCGGCCGCCCCGGAGTTCTTTCCGGGCGCCGCCTCCGACGCAGCGGCCGGTGCGGCAGAGGCCGCATCACCCGCCGGGACATCATCCGGCCGACGCTCCGCCTCGGCCGTCTTGGCAGCCTTCTCCGCCTCGCGGCGCTCGCGCTCGATATCCTTCTTGCGCTTGCCGAAGATGCGCTCGACATCCTCGGTGAAGACCACCTCGCGTTCGAGCAGCAGTTCGGCCAGCTGCTTCAGTCCGTCGGCATGCTCGCGCAGCACCTTCTCGGCCATGGCGTAGGCCTTGGAGATGAGCGCCTTGGCCTCGGCGTCGATCTGCTGCGCCGTCAGTTCCGAATAGGGCTTCGTGAAGGACATGTCGCTCTGGCCCGTCGAGTCGTAGTACGAGATCGTGCCGATCGCGTCGCTCATGCCGTAGTAGGCGACCATCGCGTAGGCCTGCTTCGTGACGCGCTCCAGGTCGTTGAGCGCCCCGGTCGAAACCTCGCCGAAGGTCAGCTGCTCCGAGACGCGCCCGCCGAGCGTGGCGGCCAGTTCGTCCATGATCTGCTCGCGCGTGGTGATCTGCCGCTCCTCGGGCAGGTACCAGGCGGCGCCGAGCGCCTTGCCGCGCGGGATGATCGTCACCTTGATGAGCGGGTTGGCATTCTCGAGAATCCAGCTCACCGTGGCGTGGCCCGCCTCGTGGTAGGCGATCACGCGCTTCTCCTCGTCGGAGATGATCTTGTTCTTGCGCTCCAGGCCGCCGACGATGCGGTCGATGGCCGCGAGGAAGTCCTCCTTCGAGATGAACTTCTTGTTGTGGCGCGCGGCGATGAGCGCCGCCTCGTTGCAGACGTTGGCGATGTCGGCGCCCGAGAAGCCGGGGGTCTGGCGCGCCAGGAACGAGCGGTCGAGCTCCGGATCGAGCTTCAGCGGCCGCAGGTGCACCTCGAAGATCTCCTCGCGCTCCTTGACGTCGGGCAGCCCCACCTCGATCTGCCGGTCGAAGCGGCCCGCACGCATGAGCGCCTTGTCGAGGATGTCGGCGCGGTTCGTCGCCGCCAGCACGATGACACCCGTATTGGTCTGGAAGCCGTCCATCTCCGTGAGGAGCTGGTTGAGCGTATTTTCGCGTTCGTCGTTACCGGAGAAGCCGGCATTCTTGCCGCGCGCGCGGCCGATGGCGTCGATCTCGTCGATGAAGACGATGCAGGGGGCCTTCTGCTTGGCCTGCTCGAAGAGGTCGCGCACGCGCGAGGCGCCCACGCCCACGAACATCTCGACGAAGTCCGAGCCCGAGATCGAGAGGAACGGCACGTTCGCCTCGCCCGCCACGGCCTTCGCCAGCAGCGTCTTGCCCGTACCCGGAGGGCCGACGAGCAGCGCCCCCTTCGGGATCTTGGCGCCCAGTTCGCGGTACTTGTCCGCCTTCTTGAGAAAGTCGACGATCTCCATGATCTCGACCTTGGCCTCCTCCAGACCGGCCACATCCTTGAAGGTCACCCGCTTGGAGTTGTCCTTGTCGAAGACCTGCGCCTTGGCCTTGCCCACGTTCATGATGCCGCCGCCCGCGCCGCCGCCGGCACCGCGCGCCATCGACCGCATGAGGAAGATCCACACGCCGATGATAAGCACCCACGGCAGCAGGTTGACAAGAATGTTGGTCCAGTCGTTGGTCTTGTTCTCGTAAACCACCGGGACCTGCTGTCCCGACTGCTGCTCGGCATCCCTGAGGTCCTCGCGGAACGAATCCACCGAGCCGATGGTGAAGACCAGCTGCACGCCCCGGGCGGGCATGCGGTGAAAGCGCTTGTCGTCGGGATCAGTGCGGTATTTCTCGACGGCCTCCTTCGTAAGGTAGACCCGCGCCTGATCGCGGTTGAAGATCTCGATCTTCTCCACCTCGCCGGCCTCGACCATCTGTCCGACGGTCGACCAGTCGCTTGGCAGGGGCGTGTCGTCCGACTGGCCAAAGAGTGCCCAGCCGATAATCAGGGCCCCGAGGATGCCGTAGACCCACATGAACGAGGGCCGCGGCATGTTCACCCGGGGTTTATTGCTGTTTCCTTTTGTTGTCATTGTCTCCTTCTATTCTTCGTATTCGTAATGTTGCATGGGAGCATCGGCCCACAGCTCCTCCAGGCGGTAGAAGCTGCGCAGCTCGGTCTGGAAGATGTGCACCACGACATCCACGTAGTCCATGGCAATCCACAGGGCATTCTGCTGCCCTTCGATGCGCCAGACCTTCTCGCCGAGCTCTTCGAGCACCTTCTCCTCGATGCCCGCGGCAATGGCGGCCACCTGCGTCGTGGAGTCCGCATTGCAGACCACGAACTGCGAACAGATGGCACCGTCGAATCCCGAAAGGTCCAGCGATACGATGTTCTTTCCCTTTTTATCTTCAATCGCGCTGACGATCGTTTCGATCAGTTTGTTCATAAATTCCTTTCAATATCAATATGTGTCTATAACCTTGCAAAGGTACGAAATAGAATTAAGATTTGAAAATTACACACCAAGAAATAGCTCCGGCCGCCCCGAACGCGACAAAAAAACGGCGTTCCGCACCCGGAACCCCGTCCGACGCGCGCACGCCGCGCACGCCCGCTCCGATTCGGACAGCCTCAACCGGCCAGCCCGTTCAACGGGCCGTTCCCGCCTGTGCCGCCGGGCGCTCCCGACTTGCCATCCTTTCGCCCCCACCCGGCCGCCGCTCACGACTTGCCGGGCGCGGCATGCGCCATGATCGTATCGGTGAGGGCCCGGATGATCGACCCCTTGACGTAGGTGCGGCGCACGGCCACGGCGATCTTGCGCGAGGTGGCCCCCTTGGCGAGGGTCTTCACGCGGTCGCGCCGCTCGGCCGGGATGAACTCGATGGCCATCTCGGGAATGATCGTCAGGCAGGCCGTGCAGTCGACGATGCGCATGAGCGTGTCGAGCGACCCCGACTCGAAGGAGAAGTGCGACGGCATCTCGCGCTTGGCCTGGCACAGCTCGATGATCTGGTCGCGCATGCAGTTGCCGGCGCTCAGGATCACGAGGTCCTTCAGGTCGATCTCCTCGATGCGGATGTTCTGCCGCTCGTAGAGCGGATTCTCGGGCGAGACGTAGGCGAAGAAGCGGTCGTTGAAGAGCTCCTGCTCCTGAATGCCCTCGCCGCACGTGCCGCTGGCCACGAGCGCCGCGTCGATGCGGTCGCGCTTGAGCGCCGTGACGATCTCCGAGGTAATCATCTCCGAAATCTCCAGCTCGACCTTCGGGAAGTCGCGGACGAAGGCCGGGATGAACTTGTGCAGCAGGTAGGGTGCGATCGTCGGGATGACGCCCAGCCGCAGCTTGCCGGCCGTCTCGCCCTTGAGTTCGGCCACCGCCTCGCGGATGCAGTTGTAGGCCTTGAGCGTCTCGCGGGCGCGCTCGAGCACCACGGCGCCCGCCTCGGTCGGGATCACGGGTTTCTTCGAGCGGTCGAGCAGCACCACGCCCAGCTCCTCCTCGAGGGCCTTGACCTGCATGCTCAGCGAAGGCTGCGTCACGAAGCAGTGCTCGGCAGCCATCGAGAAACTGCCGCAGTTGGCCACGGCCAACAGGTATTCAAGTTGGATGATCGTCATAAAAGGTAACTATTTCAGCGGACCAAAATATAAAAAATACCGATAATCGGCAACTTTTTCCGCAACCGCGGCGGGTTTTTCGTAAGTTTGTGCGATTTGTACTATATTTGCCGATCAACAGGACAACATTCACATGGACAATACAACCAAGCCGCACATGGAAAAGATCATCCTCACCGGCGACCGCCCGACGGGCCGCCTCCACCTGGGACACTACGTGGGTTCGCTGCGCCGCCGCGTCGAGCTGCAGAACTCGGGAGAATACGACAAAATCTTCATCATGATTGCCGACGCACAGGCCCTCACGGACAACGCCGACAACCCCGAAAAGATCCGGCAGAACATCATCGAGGTGGCCCTCGACTACCTCTCGGCCGGGCTCGACCCCGCACGTTCGACGCTCTTCATCCAGTCGCAGGTGCCCGAGCTGTGCGAGCTGGCCTTCTACTACATGAACCTCGTGACCGTGCAGCGCCTGCAGCGCAACCCGACGGTCAAGGCCGAAATTCAGCTGCGCGGCTTTGCCGAGGGGGCGGCCGAGGGCGACACGACGCAGCGCCAGGGCATTCCCGTGGGCTTCTTCACCTACCCCATCAGCCAGGCGTCGGACATCACGGCCTTCAAGGCGACGACTGTCCCGGCGGGCGAGGACCAGGAGCCGATGATCGAGCAGACGCGCGAGATCGTCCACAAGTTCAACGCCATCTACGGGCCGACGCTCGTCGAGCCGCAGATCCTGCTGCCCGAGAACTCCGTCTGCCTGCGTCTGCCGGGCACCGACGGCAAGGCCAAGATGTCGAAGTCGCTGGGCAACTGCATCTACCTCTCGGATACGGCCGACGAGGTGAAGAAGAAGGTCATGAGCATGTATACCGATCCGGACCACCTGCGCGTCGACGACCCGGGCAAGATCGAAGGCAACACGGTCTTCACCTACCTCGACGCCTTCTGCACGCCGGAACAGCTGACCAAATACGCCCCCGACTACGCCTCGCTCGACGAACTGAAGGCCCACTACCGCCGCGGCGGCCTGGGCGACGTGAAGGTCAAGCGGCTGCTCATTGCCGTGCTGAACGAGGTGCTCGACCCGATCCGCGAACGCCGCCACTACTACGAGGGGCGCATCGAGGAGGTCTACCAGGTGCTCGAAGCGGGCTCGGCCAAAGCCCGCGAAGCCGCTGCGGCGACCCTTGCGGAGGTACGCAACGCCATGCGCATCAACTACTTCGAGGACAAGGAGCTGATCGCTGAGCAGGCCCGCCACTACGCCGCACGCCAGTAACCGACACACCACCGCAGACGATGAAACTCCCGCGTGCCGACCGGCTCTACGCCCTGTTCCTGCACCTGACACGGCGTCTGTCGAACAGCCAGATGATGATGCTTCTGGCCGTGGTAGTCGGCGTGCTCGCCGGACTGGGCACCTACTTCTTCGAGGTGCTGCTCTACGCCATCAAGAACGGACTGACGCGCTGGTTTCCCGTCGACAGCGCCCACTTCCTCTACCTGATCTACCCGGTCGTGGGCATCATCCTCGCGTCGCTCTTCGTCCGCTACATCGTGCGCGACAACATCTCCGAAGGGGTGACGCGCGTGCTCTACGCCATGTCGAGCCGCAACTCGCGCATTGCCCCGCACAACTGCTGGACCTCGATCGTCGGCGGCGCCACGACCATCGGATTCGGCGGTTCGGTGGGTCCCGAGGCCCCGATCGTGCTGACGGGCGCCGCCATCGGCTCGAACATCGGACGGCTCGCCCGCCTCAACTACAAGCACACGACGCTGATGCTCTGCTGCGGCGCCGGCGCAGCACTCGCGGCGATCTTCAAGGCCCCGATCACGGGCGTGGTCTTCGTGCTGGAGATCCTCATGCTCGACATCACGGCCGGGTCGGTCATCCCGCTGCTCATCGCCTCGATCACCGCCACGACGATGGCCTTCATGCTGCGGGGCTTCGACCCGATCCTCGCCGTGACGCTCGCCCCCGAGGATGCCTTCGAGCTGTGGCAGATCCCGCTCTTCATCCTGCTGGGCGTCTGCTGCGGGCTGATGGCCTGGTATTTCACCACGATGAACACGCGCGTGGTCAACTTCTTCGGCCGCTTCGACCGGCAATACAAGAAGTGGATCGTCGGCGGCACGGTGCTGGGCATCCTGATCTTCATCTTCCCGCCCCTCTACGGCGAGGGATACGAGGGCTTCACGTCGCTCATGCACGGCAACGCGCAGCAGCTCTTCGACAGTTCGCTCTTCTACCGCTTCCGCCACATCGACTGGGTGGTGATCCTCTTCGTCATCGCCACGATGTTCTTCAAGGTCATCGCCATGGCCTCGACCAATGCCGCGGGCGGCGTGGGCGGTACGTTCGCCCCGTCGCTCTTCGTCGGCGCCTTCACGGGCGCGTCGATGGCGCTCGTCTGCAACGCCCTCTTCCACTGGAGCGTCCCCGTCGCGTCGTTCACCCTCGTGGGCATGGCCGGCGTGATGGCCGGCGTGATGAACGCGCCGCTGACGTCGATCTTCCTGATCGCCGAGCTCTCGAGCGGCTACGGGCTCTTCATCCCGCTGATGATCACCGCCTGCATCTCCTTCGCCGTGAACTACTACCTCGACCCCGACTCGATCTACACCAAGAAGCTGCGCGAGAAGGGCGAGCTGCTGACCCACGACAAGGACCAGTCGGTCTTCGTCTTCCTGAAGCTCGAGGACCTGATGGAGACCGACTTCCTGCGCATCCGCGAGAACTTCACGCTGGGCGACATCATCCACATCATCTCGACGGCGCACCGCAACATCTTCCCCGTGATCGACAACTTCGGCCGGCTGATCGGCATCGTGCAGCTGGACGACCTGCGCAAGGACATGTTCAAGCGCGAGAAGTACGGACAGCCGATCTCGGACTACATGATCCAGCCGCCCGACCGCATCCTCGAACACGAGTCGATCCAGAGCATCCTCCCGAAGTTCGAGGACAGCCACACGTGGATGCTGCCCGTCGTCGACAAGCAGAACCACTACCTGGGCTTCATCTCCAAGTCGCGCATCCTGAACGCCTATCGCGAGCAGCTGGTGCGCATCCAGCAGTAGACCGCGGGCCGGAGCGGCGGAGGGTGCTGCGCGGCAGCCGCCGTGCGACGCCACCCGCAACGCCCCGAACCGACACCCTGTTTCAACCCGCAAAACCCGAACGACATGACACCTTCCGACACGACACGACACGACCGGCCCGACTGGTGCGACGAACTCGACTGCGCCGTCACGCGCTGCGACACCGAGGGGACAGTCCTCTACCAGAATGCCCGCTCGATCGCCGTGAACGGCGACGTGCGGGGCCGCTCGCTCCTTCCCTGCCACAACGAACGCTCGCGGGAGATCATCCGCCGCCTGATCGAGACGGGCGGGCGCAACGTCTACACGATCGAGAAGCGGGGCGTGCACAAGCTCATCTACCAGACCGCCTGGCGCGAAGGGGGCGTCGTACGCGGCCTTGTCGAGTTCTCGATGGAGCTTCCCGACACCATGCCCCACTACGTGCGAGGCTGACCGGCCGCAGCCGCCACACCGCGCCGCAGGCCCGCACCAGCCACACCGCCGCGCCACACCGCCGCGCCAAAGGACCGCACCCCACCGCGCCGCAGGGCCACACCAGCCGCACCGCAGGACCGCACCAGCCCGCCGCAGGACCACACCAGCCGCACCGCAGGACCGCACCTCGCCGCACCGCCATGCCGGCCCCTCCACATGCGGGGCCGCACCCGTTCCACGCAAGATCACACCCGTCCCACACCGGGGCCGCACCTGCTCCGCGTAAGACCACACCCGTCCCACGCAAGACCACACCCGTCCCACGCCGGGCCGCACCTCGTCGTCGCGATACACCGCCCGGCCGTCTCGGCCGGGCGGATGCCCGTCCCGACCTCCGAATGCAGAATTTTTCGGGGCAGCGGTTGCATCAACCGATTTTTTCTCTATCTGGCAGGGAAAACCAATCCACCTTATTATTAAAATTAAAATTTATCGCCCATGAAAAAACTTCTCCTTCGTCTGGGAATAAGCCTCTGTTGTGTGGGAGCGCTGTGCGGATGCAATGATTCGGAATCGGACTCCGGTCCGGACACGCCGCCCGATCACACGCCGGACTTCACGTTCGAGCTGACAGGAAAGAGCTCCGGATCGATCACCGTCCACATCACGCCGAAAAACGGCACGGGCAACTTCTACTGGGCCCCGATCGAAGAGTCGACCCTGAACGAGAAATACGGTTCCGACCCCGCCGCCGCTGCCGCTACCGCCGTCACGATGCTGAAGACCCAGTACGCCGACTACGGATACAACTCGTTCGAGGAGTTCTATGCCTCCCAGATCTCGACGGGCGCCGAGACCATGACCTACGACGGATACGACGCCCAGACGCCGCTCTACTGCATCGCCTTCGGACTCGATGAGACGGGAACGATCACGACCGATGTCAACCTCTCGGAGCGTTATGTGACCGATGCCGTCTCGCCGTCGGCCAACACCTTCCGCATCACGATGACCGACAAGACGACCGTCCGGGTCGAGCCCTCGAACGAGGACACCTACACCTTCTACATCTTCCCGAAGAGCACGGTAGACGCCTATGAAAGCCTCGACAAGCTGGCTGCCGCCTTCGTCGAGCAGAACAAGAACAGCATGCATCTGCTGACCTTCTCGGGCCCCGGGAAAAGGACTTCTACGACATGTTCGCCACCTACGGCGCCGGCTCCTACGTCGCCTTCGCCTTCGGATACGAGAGCGGCTGCATCACGACGGGCGTCACCGCGGAGAGTTACGAATACGAGGTTGCCGACCCGATGGTCGGAGAACCCTTCTCGAACCTGACGGGCGACGTCTCGGTAACGTGCACCGAGGCCTATTTCGAGCCCGCACTCGATGACAACGCCTTCACCGATCAGGCTCTCACCTACTTCCTCGCCCTGCGGGCCGAGGACTCCTACGGACTGATGGAAACCCGCCTCGGCCTCTACATTCAGAAGCAGCCCGACGCCCCGTTCCCCGGCTCGATGGCCGGCACCTACCGCATCGACGGATCGCTCGCACCCGACACCGTCGTCAAGGGATGGAAGGACGCCGACGGATGGCACCACGGCAGCATCTACTACGAAATGGGGGCCTACGTGCCGAACGCCTCGATCAATTCGGGCAGCGTCACGATCGTCGACAACGCCGACGGCACCTACCGTGTGACCGTCGAGGCGCAGGAGATGAACGGCCACGCCATCCGGGCCGATTTCACGGGCCGGATCACGCAATACGAAGAGTAGCGGAACGGTCCGACCGCCGCACGGCTTCGGGGGAGCATTCGCTGAACGCTCCCCCGATTTTTTTCATCCGGGCTATTTTTTTGTCGCGTGTACTTGCAATTTTGTAAAGTTTATTTTACATTTGTAGCAGCAGACGGGAGCAGTGCGCACCTCCGGCTGTCTGCATGAACCGACAAAACATCATTTGCCATGAACAAAAACCTGCTGCTGCCCCACGCCTTCAAGAAGATCGGGTGGGTGCTGTTTCTGCCGACCCTGCTGCTCGGCCTGCTGATGGCCGTCGACGGCTTCAACGGCTTCCCTTCGTTCCTGCGGAGCGGTCCCTACTCGGAGAGCGCCGCGCGCATCTGGAACAACATTGTCCTCGTGGGCATCCTCCTCGGGGTGCTCTTCATCTGCTGCTCGCGCGAACGCGTGGAGGACGAACTCATCGGCCGCATCCGCCTCAACGCGCTGCTCGCCGCGCTCTACCTGACGACCGGCATCGCCGTCGTCAGCACCCTGCTGCTCTACGAAGTGGCCTACCTCTACTTCATGATCTTCAACCTGGCGTTGCTGCCCGTGCTCTTTCTGGTGATCGAACGGACCATGCTGTGGCGGTTGAGAAAGGAGGTCCCGCATGAAGAATAGCCTCCGTGTCGCCCGCGCCGAGGTGCGCATGACACAACAGCAGCTGGCCGACGCTGTCGGGGTGAGCCGCCAGACGATCAACGCCATCGAGAGCGGAAAGTTCGTCCCCTCGACGGTGCTGGCGCTGAAGATCGCCCGCTGTTTCGGCAAGGCCGTCGAGGCGGTTTTCCAGCTCGAGGAGGGGGACTGACGCGCCACCCGGGCACAACGGATGCCCGCCGCGGTCCGCAGCAAACCCGCCCCGAAACGGCCCGAAAACCGATTTTCAAACCGACCCGCGAACCGGTATTCAAACCAGTCCGCGAACCGGTCTTCAAACCAGTCCGGGAACCGGCCCGCAAGCCCGGCTCCTTCAGGAGAAGACGATCCGACCACGCATCCGCGGCGGCGATACCCGGCCTCTTCAGGAGAAGACGATCCGACCACGCATCCGCGGCGCGTAGGACCCGACTGGGAGGCCGCCCCACCCGGGAGAACCGCCGGAGCGCTCCGGACGGTCCTCCGGACAAAAAACCCTGCCGCAGTTCATGCGGCAGGGGCACTTTTTATATAAATACAAAGGTTTGATGGGGCTTGCGAAAGGGAGTCGCCGGTGAGGCTACTCCACGAGCCACTCCGTTCCCTTGGGGCAGGAGCGGAAGATCGTCGTGCGATCGGCATAGGCTGCCGCCTCGTCCGCCGTCAAGGCATGGCAGTAGGCCGACGTCGAGGCAAAGGGTGCGCCGTTGCGCACAAGGCCGTACTCGCGCCATCCGGCCGTAGCTGTTGCGGCCGAAGGGTTGGGAACCGGGCTGGAGTACCACCCCTGCGACGAAAGGTGCTCGCCGACGGTGCAGTCGACGAAGACGACGTTGTCGTAGTAGTCGGCGCTGCCGCTCGAACGGGCGAAGTAGACAGCGTTGCCGTTGCTGCCGTCGGCCTCGGTCAGGTCGCAGCCGAGGAAGACGAAGCCCTTGGCCGAGCGCTCCAGGCAGCGGGCCTGCACGAGGTAGCCGCCGTTGACCGAGCGGATTTCGCACGCCTCGAAGAGCACCGTGGCGGGCGAACCCCAGATGAAGTCGACGTCACCGGCCACCAGGCAGTCGTAGAACCAGCCATAGCCCTTCAGGTTGAGCGTATCCTGCGCGCCGAGCAGGTTGCAGCCGACGAAGACCAGGCGGCCCGTGCCGTTGTTGTCGTTGTTGTAGATCGCCTCGGCCTGGCTGCCCGAGCCGTGGGTGTTTTCGAGCGTGAGGTTCTCGAAGCGCAGCATGTCGCAGTTCTCGACGAGCAGAACGGCCCGACCGCCCGACTTGCCGACCTCGGCACCCCACTCGGGGCGCGTCGCGACGCCGCTGCCCACGCCCGAGGCGTAGAGCTCGCAGTTGTCGAAGCAGATGACCGTCCCCTCGCGGCTCTCGCCGCGCAGCGTCAGGTTGTTCTTGTTGCGCAGGTAGAGGGGCTCCTCGTAGACGCCGTTGCGGATGTCGATCGTAACGGCCTGGTCGCGGCCGCACTCATAGGCGTAGTCCAGCGCCCCCTGCACGGTGCGGAAGTCGCATCCCGACTCGCCGACGCTCACCGACGAGCGCGACGCGGGGGCCGACTTGGTCGTGAAGCTCCACTCGCCGCCGGCCACACCCCCGAAACCCTCGGCAACAAGGGCGTCGGCGTCGATCACGACCGTATAGGTCGCCTCGTACTCCAGCACGCCCGAATGGGGCTTGATCGTGACGCGGTTGCCGTCGATGCGCACGGGCCTGTAGTGGACGATGCGGTAGCGGCCCAGCGCCGGGCTGCCAAGGGCATCCATCGCCGTCGTGAAGGGCGACGTGGCGACCAGCTGCGGCACGCCGTCCGCCACGGCCGCCACATCGGCCATGTCGATGCGGTCGACCTCCGCACCGTCGGCCGCAAGGATGCGGATCAGTCCCGAGGTGCCAAGGGAGGGCGTCGTCTTGAACTCCAGCGTGAGGTAGGTATCGCGGCAGGCCCCCGTCCCGGCGGGCGCGGCCGTATAGATGTCGGTTTCAAGGACGGGCGGCTCGGCCGGCTGTTCGACCTCGTTCTCCTCTTCGTTATTGTCCTTGTCCGGCGTGACGGGTTCGTCATCACCGCCGCAGGCGATGCACAGCGTCACAAGCGCCAGCAGCGGCCATCTCCAGAAGTTCGGTTTCATCATATCGTCAGCGTGTGTTGGTTCGTGATGCAAAATTACACACGCCGCACCGGCCGGACTTGGAAAAAACGTCAAAATTCGGGGATTATCCGCCAAAAGGGGTGCGCGGAGGTGCCGGCAGGGGGCAAAAAAAAGGGACCGGCAGTCGTTGCCGGTCCGTAAAGTCCAATCGTCCGCACGCGCGTCAGAGCTTGATGTCGTAGATCTGGACGACGCCCGCGAGCTTGCCCGCCTCGTCCGTGACGAGCAGCGAGGTGACCTTGTTTTTGGTCATCATCTTCTCGGCCTCTATCAGCTTGGCACTCGCCGCGATGGTCTTCGGATGCGGCGTGGCGATGTCGGCGGCCTTGATGTTGAAGAACTCCGCCCGGCGACGCTCCATGGCGCGGCGCACGTCGCCGTCCGTCACGATACCCTCGATGCGGTCCCCCTCGCAGATGACGATGAGTCCCAGCCCCCCCTTCGAGATGGCGTGGATCATGTCCGTGGCCGAGCAGTCGGGCGCCACGACGGGCAGGTCGTGCGAACGCATGACGTTGCCCACGGTCATCAGCAGACGGCGGCCCAGGCTGCCACCCGGATGCAGGCGCGCGAAGTCGACGCTCGTGAAGCCGCGCAGCTGCATGAGCGACACGGCCAGCGCATCGCCCATGGCGATCTGCGCCGTGGTCGACGTGGTCGGCGCCAGGTGCAGGATGCAGGCCTCCTCGCGCACCGCCACATCGAGGTGCACGTCCGAGTTCTTGGCCAGCGCCGACTCGGCATGCCCGGTCATCGAGATGAGCTTGTTGCCGTTGGAGTGGATGAAGGGGACGATCTTCAGGATTTCGTCCGTCTCGCCCGAATAGGAGAGCGCCAGGATGACATCCTCCTTCGAGATCATGCCCAGATCGCCGTGGAAGGCCTCGCCCGGATGGAGGAAGAAGCTCGGCGTACCCGTCGAGGCGAGCGTCGCGGCGATCTTGCGGCCCACGAGGCCCGACTTGCCCATGCCCGTGACGATGCACTTCCCGCGGCAGGCGAGAATCAGCTCCACGGCGGCGACGAAGTTGTCGCCGAGCGTCTCTTCGAGGTGTTTGAGCGCCAGCATCTCGGTGTGCATGGCCTTGCGGGCCACGGCGAGGATCTGCGCCTTGCTTGTTTCGGTCATGATATGAGGGTTTTGATGAGGTTCTCCAGATCATCCAGCCGCAGCATGTTCGGGCCGTCGCTCAACGCACGGTCCGGATCGGGGTGCACCTCGAAGAAGAAAGCGTTGGCCCCGAAGGCGCGTGCGGCGAGTGCCATCGCGGGGACGAACTCGCGGTTGCCGCCCGTCTTGCCGCCCGCGGCGCCGGGACGCTGCACCGAGTGCGTGCAGTCCATCACGACCGTCTGCGCGATGCGCAGCATGTCGGGGATGTTGCGGAAATCGACCACGAGGTTGTTGTAGCCGTACATGTTGCCCCGCTCGGTGAGCCACACCTCCGCGGCACCGGCCTCGCGGGCCTTCTCGTAGGGGTAGCGCATGTCGGCCCCCGAGAGGAACTGCGCCTTCTTGATGTTGACCGTGCGGCCGGTCTTCGCCGCGGCGACGAGCAGGTCGGTCTGCCGGCAGAGGAAGGCCGGAATCTGGATGACGTCGACCACCTCGCCCACGGGCGCGGCCTGCCACGACTCGTGGATGTCGGTCAGCAGCCGCAGCCCCCACTTCGCCCGCACGTCGGCGAGCATCTGCAGGCCCCTGTCGAGCCCGGGGCCGCGGAACGACGTGATCGACGTGCGGTTGGCCTTGTCGAACGAGGCCTTGAAGATGATCTGCGTGCCGAGCGCGCGGTTGATCGCGACGAGGCGTTCGGCCACGGCGTCGAGCAGCTCGGCCGATTCGATGACACAGGGTCCGGCAATGAATTTCATGGTCGTCATTGGTTGTATTCGGGATGATGGCGAAGGAACTCCTCGGCCCGTCGCAGGTCGTCGGGCGTGTCGATGCCGACGGTCTCGACGTCGGTCACGCCCACGCCGATGCGGTAGCCGTTCTCGAGCCAGCGCAGCTGCTCGAGCGACTCGGCCAGTTCGAGCGGCGACTGCGGCAGCGCGGTCACGGCGCGCAGCACCTCGCGGCGGAAGGCGTAGAGTCCGATGTGCTTGTAGAAGGTATGGCGCGCGAGCCACTCCTCGCGGGGCACGCCCCGCAGGTAGGGGATGACCGAGCGCGAGAAGTAGAGCGCCCGCGATGCAGCATCGAGCACCACCTTCGGCGAGTTGGGATTCTCGAGCGCCGCGAGCCCGTCCTCCGCAGCGAAGGGCTTGACGAGCGTGGCGATGTCGGTCGCCGGGTCGTCGAAGCAGCGCTTCACCGTCTCGATCTGCGAGGCGCAGATGAAGGGTTCGTCGCCCTGCACGTTGACCACGACGTCGTAGTCGCGCCCCTGCCGGCAGTAGGCCTCCCAGCAGCGGTCCGTGCCGCTGCGGTGTGCCGGCGAGGTCATCTCGGCCTTGCCGCCGAAGGCCAGCACGGCGTCGCGGATGCGCTCGTCGTCCGTTGCGACGACGGCATCGTCCAGCACGTCCGCCACCTGCCGGTAGACCCGTTCGATGACAGTCCTGCCGCCCAGCCGCGCCAGCGGCTTGCCCGGGAAGCGCGTCGAGGCGTAACGCGCCGGAATGATCGCTATGAATTTCATCGGTCTCTCTTTTTGCGGCCCGGAGCGTTACTCCAGCGCCAGTTTCAGCACCTCGTCGTTCGTGCGCACGTAGTGGAACGTCAGCCCCTCGATGTATTCGGGCTTGATCTCGGCGATGTCCTTGCGGTTCTCCTCCGAGAGGATCAGCTCCGTGATGCCGGCGCGCTTCGCGGCGAGAATCTTCTCCTTGACTCCGCCCACGGGCATGACGCGGCCGCGCAGCGTCGTCTCACCCGTCATGGCGATGCGCTCCCGGACCTTGCGTCCCGTGTAGGTCGAGACAATGGACGTGACCATCGTGATGCCGGCCGACGGGCCGTCCTTCGGGATGGCGCCCTCGGGCACGTGGATGTTGATGTCGTTCGTCTCGAAGAGCTTGGGGTCGATCCCCAGCTCGCGGTAGTGGGCCATGACCCACTCGTGGGCGATCGTCGCCGACTCCTTCATCACGTCGCCCAGGTTGCCCGTCAGGCTCACCTTGCCCTTGCCGGGCGTCAGACACGACTCGATGTAGAGGATGTCGCCGCCGACTTCGGTCCAGGCCAGTCCCGTGACGACGCCCGTCATGCCGCCCACCTCGTACTCCTCCTTGAGGAACTTCGGCATGCCGAGGATCTTCTCCAGGTCGGCCGCCGTGACGGCCGCCTCGAACGGCTCCTCGAAGGCGATCTGACGCGCCCGCGCCCGGGCGATCTTCGCCAGGTGCTTGTCCAGCGAGCGGACACCCGCCTCGCGCGTATAGCCGGAGATGATCTGCTCGACGACCTCCGGCGTGAGGGTCAGCTGCTCGGGCTGGATGCCGTGGGCCTCGCGCTGCTTGGGCAGCAGGTGGTCCAGGGCGATGCGCACCTTCTCCTCGAGCAGGTAGCCCGGGATGTTGATCATCTCCATGCGGTCGCGCAGCGCCGGGGCGATATTGGCCACGTTGTTGGCCGTGGCGATGAAGAGCACCTTCGACAGGTCGTACTCCATGTCGATGTAGTTGTCGTGGAAGGTGGTGTTCTGCTCCGGGTCGAGCACCTCGAGCAGGGCGCTCGACGGGTCGCCGTGGTTCGAGACGGTCACCTTGTCGACCTCGTCGAGGATGATGACCGGGTTCGACGAGCCGCACCGCTTGATGGTCTGGATGATGCGGCCCGGCATGGCGCCGATGTAGGTGCGGCGGTGTCCGCGGATCTCCGACTCGTCGTGCAGACCGCCCAGCGAGATGCGGCCGAACTTGCGGCCCAGCGCCGCGGCCACGGACTTGCCCAGCGAGGTCTTGCCCACGCCCGGAGGGCCGTAGAGGCAGAGGATCGGGGACTTCAGGTCGCCCTTGAGCTTGATGACGGCCAGGTGCTCCAGAATGCGGTCCTTGACCTCGTCGAGCCCGAAGTGGTCGTGGTCGAGCTGCTCGCGGGCGCAGCGCAGGTCGAGGTTGTCCTTCGTCACGTCGTTCCACGGCAGTTCGAGCAGCAGCTGCAGGTAGGTCATCTGCACCGAATATTCGGCCACGGCGGGGTTCAGCCGCTCGACCTTCTGCAACTCCTTCTCGAAGGTTTCGCCCACCTCCTTGGGCCAGTTCTTCTTTTTGGCCTGCTCGCGCATGCGCTCGATGTCGGCATCGACGCCGTCGCCCAGCTCGTCCTGGATCGTGCGCATCTGCTGCTGGAGGTAGTAGTCGCGCTGCTGCTTGTCGATCTCCTGCTTGACGCGCTCCTGAATCTGGTTCTTGAGCTCGGCCAGCTGCTGCTCGCGGATCAGGATCTCGAGCAGCTTGCGCGCCCGGGCCAGCAGCCCCGGCGCCTCGAGCAGCGACTGACGGTCCTCGTCCGTGAGCTCCATGTTCGAGCAGATGAAGTTGATGATGCCCCGCTTCGAGTCGATGTTCTTGATGGCAAAGGCCGCCTCCTTGGGCATCGACGGCGAGACGTTGATGATGCCGAGCGCCACGTCGCGGATCGAATCCACGAGGGCCTCGAACTCGATGCTCTTCATGTCGGGCGAGGTGTCGCGCAGCGCCGTCACGCGGGCCTTGAAGTAGGGCTCCACGGAGACGTACTCGCGGATTTCGATCTTCTCCAACCCGTTGAGTATCACCGTCAGGTTGCCGTTGGGCATTTCGAGTATCTTGATGATGCGCGCCGCCGTGCCTACCTTGTACATGTCGTCCGGGGAGGGGTCCTCGACCTCGCTTTCGCGCTGGAGCACGGCACCCAGGATGCCGCCTTCGGCATTCACGGCCCTGACGAGCGAGATGCTCTTGTCACGCCCCACCGTGATGGGGGTGATGGCACCCGGGAAGAGCACCGACGAACGCAGCGTGAGGATGGGTATGATTTCAGGGACTTCGACCTCCTCCACGGTCTCGTCCCCGCCCGTAACGATGGGGATGACGCGGTGTTTGCCGTCGAGCAGCTCGGGGACAAGGTTCATGTCGTCGAGCTCGGCGGTTTCGATCTTATCTTTCTTGTTCATGTTTCCTATATACTATAATTGACGCAAAGGTAACGATTTTTCACGGATTTTATTTTATCTTTGACAGATTGTTGATAACTTTGCAACCCTGAATCCAAAAGCAAAACACTACGTCCTATGCAAATCGCAGACAAATACACGCCGCAGCAGATCGAGGCGAAATGGTACGACTACTGGATCTCGCACCGGCTTTTCCACTCGGAACCCGATGAAAGAGAACCCTATACGATCGTCATTCCGCCCCCCAACGTCACCGGCATGCTGCACATGGGACACATGCTCAACAACACACTCCAGGATGTACTGATCCGCCGCGCCCGCATGTCGGGCAAGAACGCCTGCTGGGTCCCCGGCATGGACCACGCCTCGATCGCCACGGAGGCCAAGGTCGTGGCGATGCTCCGCGAAAAGGGCATCGAGAAGTCGTCGCTCTCGCGCGAGGAGTTCCTCCGCTACGCCTGGGAGTGGAAAGAGAAGTACGGCGGCGTGATCCTCAAGCAGCTGCGCAAGCTGGGCGCCTCGTGCGACTGGGAGCGCACCTGCTTCACGATGGACGATGCCCGCACCGAGGGGGTCATCCGCGTCTTCTGCGACCTCTACGAGAAGGGGCGCATCTACCGCGGCGTGCGCATGGTCAACTGGGACCCCGCGGCACAGACCGCCCTCTCGGACGAGGAGGTCGTCTTCAAGGAGTCGCACGGCAAGCTCTACTACCTGCGCTACCGGGTCGAGGGCACCGACCGCACGATCGTCGTCGCCACGACGCGCCCCGAGACCATTCTGGGCGATACGGCGCTCTGCGTCAACCCCGAGGACGAGCGCTACCAGTGGCTGCCCGCCGACGCGCGCGTCATCGTGCCGCTCGTCGGCCGCTCGATCCCGGTGATCCGCGACACCTACGTCGACATCGGATTCGGTACGGGCGCCCTGAAGGTGACGCCGGCCCACGACGTGAACGACTACATGCTCGGCGAGAAATACGGGCTCGAGACGATCGACATCTTCAACGACGACGGCACGATCAACGACAAGGTCGGCATGTACGTCGGCGAGGACCGCTTCGACGTGCGCCGCAAGATCGAGGGCGACCTGGCCGCCGCCGGGCTGCTCGAGAAGACCGAGGAGTATACGAACAACGTCGGCTACTCGGAGCGCACGGGCGTGGCCATCGAGCCGAAGCTCTCGATGCAGTGGTTCCTCTCGATGAAGGAGCTTGCCGAACCCGCCACGAAGGCCGTCATGGAGGGGGCGATCCGCTTCGTGCCGGAGAAGTACCGCAACACCTACCGCTACTGGATGGAGAACATCAAGGACTGGTGCATCTCGCGCCAGCTCTGGTGGGGACAGCGCATCCCGGCCTACTACCTGCCCAAGGGGGGCTTCGTCGTGGCCCCGACGGCCGAGGAGGCGCTCGAGAAGGCCCGTGCCAAGAGCGGCGACGCCTCGCTGCAGCTCTCGGACCTGCGGCAGGACGAGGACGTGCTCGACACGTGGTTCTCGTCGTGGCTCTGGCCCATCTCGGTCTTCGACGGCATCCGCCATCCCCACAACCCCGAAATCGAATACTACTACCCGACCAACGACCTGGTGACGGGCCCCGACATCATCTTCTTCTGGGTAGCCCGCATGATCATGGCCGGATACGAATACCGCGGCGAAAAGCCCTTCTCGAACGTCTACTTCACGGGCATCGTGCGCGACAAGATCGGCCGCAAGATGTCCAAGCAGCTGGGCAACTCGCCCGACCCGCTCGATCTGATCTCCCAGTACGGCGCCGACGGCGTGCGCATGGCGATGCTCATCTCCTCGTCGGCCGGCAACGACGTGATGTTCGACGAGGCGCTCTGCGAGCAGGGCCGCAACTTCGGCAACAAGATTTGGAACGCCTACCGCCTCATCAACGGCTGGCGCGTCGACGAGCGCCGCAGCCAGACCGAGACCGAACGCTCGGCCGTCGAGTGGTTCGAACAGGCGCTCGGCCGCTCGCTGCGCCAGATCGACGAGGAGTTCCGCTCGTACCGCATCTCTGAGGCTTTCAAGGAGGCCTATCGCCTCTTCTGGGACGACTTCAGCGGCCAGTACCTCGAGATGGTCAAGCCCGCCTACGGCGAACCGGCCGACGCGGTGACGGTGGCCGCAACGCGCGGCTTCTTCGATGCGCTGATGCGGCTGCTGCACCCCTTCATGCCCTTCATCACGGAGGAGATCTGGCAGGCGCTCGCACCCCGCGCCGAGGGCGAGTCGATCTGCGTGGCGCCGATGCCGCAGCCCGCGGAGGAGAAGCCCGGCGTGCTGGCCCGCTTCGAGCTGGCGCACGAGGTCATCACCACGGTGCGCAGCATCCGCAACCAGAAGAACCTCGCACAGAAGGAGCCGCTCGTCCTCGAAGTGATCCGCGACGAGAACTACCCCGAGGAGTACGCGCCGCTGATGCGCAAGATGGCCAACCTCTCGTCGATCGACTTCATCACGGAGAAGGACTCCGCAGCCGCGGCCTTCCTCGTCAAGACGACGCAGTACTTCGTGCCGATGGCCGGCAAGATCGACACCGAGGCCGAAATCAAAAAGCTCTCGGACGACCTGGCCTACTACGAAGGCTTCCTCGCCTCGGTGATGAAGAAGCTCTCCAACGAGCGGTTCGTGCAGTCGGCGCCCGAGAAGGTCGTCGCCAACGAACGGGCCAAGCAGGCCGATGCCGAGGCCAAGATCGCGGCGCTCAAGGAGCAGATCGCGGCACTCAAGTAACACCCCGCACACACCGACAGGGAACAGGCCCGAGACCAGTTCTCTGTCGGTTTTTTCATTGACCCGCCATCCGACAACACACCGCCGCCATGCCCACGATCACGATCTACACCGACGGTTCGGCCCTGGGAAATCCCGGGCCGGGCGGCTACGGCGTGGTGCTGCTCTCGGGCCCCCACCGCAAGGAGCTCTCGCAGGGGTTCCGCCTGACGACGAACAACCGCATGGAGCTCATGGCCGTCTGCGTGGCGCTCGAGGCGCTGCGCTTCGAGGGGTCGGAGGTCACGATCTACTCCGACTCGAAATACGTCGTCGACGCCGTGACCCGAGGGTGGCTCTTCGGCTGGGTCAGGAAGGATTTCGCCGGCAAGAAGAACCCCGACCTGTGGCGCCGCTTCCTGGACGTCTACCGCCGCCACCGGGTCCGCTTCGTCTGGGTCAAGGGCCACGCCGAGACCGTCGAGAACAACCGTTGCGACCGTCTGGCCGTCGCCGCGGCCAACGACACGGCCCATCTGGCCGAGGATACGGGATATACCCCCGGGGAGGCGTAAGCGCCCGTTTCTGTCCGTTAACGGGCGCCGATTCTCCGATATTTCCCATATTTTTCTCTTTTTCGCGCGATTATCGTATCTTTGTTCCGTCATAGCGTTAACCAACCAAACACTCCGGAATGTTCAAGACATACCTGCGGCTGCTGGGCTTCGCCCGCCCGATCGAAAAATACGCCATCCCCTACTTCTTCTACTCGCTCCTCTACGCGCTGTTCAACTCGCTGACGTTCATGCTCATCATCCCGATCCTGAACACGATGTTCGACGAGGGATTCACGCCGGAGCCCGTGGAGACGCTGCCGCCGCTCGAACTCAACCAGGAGTACCTGACCGCCCTGTTCAACTACGCCTATTCACACCTGTTCGATACCTACGACCGCCAGAACGTGCTGATCCTGCTGGCCTGCGTGGCCATCTGCATCAGCCTGTTGAGCAACCTGTTCCGCTACCTCGGAGCCTGGACCGTCGAGAGCATGCGCGCCCGCACGCTCCAGCGCATGCGCAACGAGATGTTCTCGAAGGTCATGGACATGAACGTCGGCTACTTCTCCGAGCAGCGCAAGGGCGACATCATCTCGAAGATCACCTCCGATGTCGGCGTCGTGCAGTTCTGCATCACCAACACGCTGCAGGTGGCCTTCCGCGAGCCGTTCCTCATCATCGGCTACATCGTCATGATGATCGCCATCTCGTGGGAGCTGTCGGTCTTCTCGGTGCTGTTCCTGCCCGTCGTGGCGCTCATCATCGGCAACATCGTCAAGCGCCTGCGCCACCCGGCCCGCACCAACCAGAAGCGCACCGGCGAGCTGGTCGCCACGCTCGACGAGTCGCTCGCCGGCATCAAGGTCATCAAGAGCTACAACGCCACGCAGTACGTCAAGCAGAAGTTCTACGAGATCAGCGCCGACCTGGCGCGCCTCACCCTCTCGATGGCGCGGCGCCAGCAGCTGGCCTCACCCATGAGCGAATTCCTCGGCATTACGGCCGTCGGGGTGATTCTCGTCTTCGGCGGCTCGCTCGTGGCCAAGGGGTCGCTCGACCCGGGCGGCTTCATCGCCTTCGTGGCGATCTTCTCGCAGATCACCCGCCCCGTGCGCACCTTCATCGACCAGTTCGCCAACATCAACCAGGGCATCGCCGCCGGCGAGCGCATCTTTTCGGTGATCGACTCGCGGCCCGAGATCGAGGACCGGCCCGGGGCCCGCGTCCTGCAGGGGCTGAAAAAGAAGATCGAGTTCCGCGACGTGCACTTCTCCTACGACGGCACGCGCGAAGTCATCGACGGCATCTCGTTCGAGATTCTCCGCGGACAGACCGTGGCGCTCGTCGGACCGTCGGGCGGCGGCAAGTCGACGCTCAGCGAGCTGATCCCGCGCTTCTACGACCCCACCTCGGGCGACATCCTCATCGACGGCGTCTCGCTGCGCGACTACACGCAGGAGAGCCTGCGCGCCCACATGAGCGTCGTGGCGCAGGACACCGTGCTCTTCAACGACACGATCGAGGGCAACATCGCCATGGGCAAGCCCTCGGCCACGCACGAGGAGATTGTCGAGGCGGCCCGCATCGCCAATGCCGACAGTTTCATCGCCGAGTGCGAGAAGGGCTACCAGACCAACATCGGCGACCGCGGCGCGAAGCTCTCGGGCGGACAGCGGCAGCGTCTCTCGATCGCCCGCGCCGTGCTGAAGAACCCCGACATCCTGATCCTCGACGAGGCGACCTCGGCGCTCGACACCGAGAGCGAGAAGCTCGTGCAGGAGGCCCTGAACAAGCTGCTCGTGGGCCGCACGTCGGTGGTCATCGCCCACCGGCTCTCGACGATCCACAACGCCGACCGGATCATCGTCATCGACCACGGCCGCATTGCCGAGCAGGGCACGCACAACGAGCTGATGGCCCGCAACGGCATCTACGCCAAGCTCATCGAGATGCAGTCGTTCGACTGACGCCCGGCCCGATTCGGACGGTGAAGGGTGCCACAAACACCCGGCACCCCTCCTCTTTCCGGACACACGGCAGCGCACGGCACCTCTGACCCTTTCCGGGCACACGGCCGCACACGGCATCACCAGCCCTTTCCGGATACACGGACGCGCACAACAGCCCCGTCCGCCTGCAAGCGCCGCGCAACACCTCCTTCCCCGAACAGGCCGTCGCGCAACACCTCCGCCCCGGCATGTGCACCGCACGCGACTGTTCCGTTCCCGGCAGGCATCGCGCACAACAATCCCGTCCCGGCCTCGATTCACGGCACGCCCCCTGCGGCGTGCCGTTTTGCATCGGACGGCGCCGAAAGCGCTGTTTTTTGCAATTTTTCCAATCTTTTTTCCTATCTTTGCTGCTTGTCAGAAAACCGGCAAATAACAACCATACATACCTATGAAGTTCAAGGAGTATAAAGGTCTCGACCTGGCAGGTCTGGCCGCCGACGTGCTCGCCGAATGGGACGCGCACGACACCTTCCACAAAAGCATCACCACCCGCGAAGGACATCCCACATTCGTCTTCTACGAGGGTCCCCCCTCGGCCAACGGCATGCCGGGCATCCACCACGTGATGGCCCGCACGATCAAGGACGTCTTCTGCCGCTACAAGACCCAGCGCGGCTACCTCGTGCACCGCAAGGCCGGATGGGACACCCACGGCCTGCCCGTGGAGCTGGGCGTCGAGAAGAAGCTCGGCATCACGAAGGAGGACATCGGCCGCCGCATCTCCATCGAGGAGTACAACCGCACGTGCCGCGAGGCCGTCATGGAGTTCACGGGCGTGTGGGAGGAGCTCACGCGCAAGATGGGCTACTGGGTCAACATGGACGACCCCTACATCACCTACGACAACAAGTACATCGAGACGCTGTGGTGGCTGCTCAAGCAGCTCTTCGACAAGGGTCTGCTCT